>JAABUW010000026.1_pt1 | contig 293522 bp, 93 predicted proteins | sample 5560081 | NCBI WGS metagenome assembly JAABUW01 (sample SAMN10711882, study PRJNA513363) | rock metagenome | isolation source: Antarctica rocks | place: Antarctica: Victoria Land, Knobhead sud | reverse complement strand
CATACGCGTATATATGATGTTCCATGATCGCCCCTATCGACGGCAGCGACCCCCCGGAACCACCCCCAACGCCAGTAACTTTTGATTCCCGGATTCAATCGATTCGCGCGAAATTTACGCGGGGGTGGCGCCCGGGCTGCGCGATACTGGATATATGGCGACGTTCTGCCAGGTACAGCTATAGGATGCGCCGGTGACAGGGCCTTGGCCATAAGTGGGAGCCTTGGCCATGAATGGAATGGGGCCATGGCCATGAATGGAATAGGGCTATGGCCATGAATGGAATGCGCCATGGCCATGAATGGAATGCGCCATGGCCATGAATGGAATAGGGCCATAGCCATAAGTGGGGCCATGCATAGGGGCCATATTGGTGGCGCATTCTAAATTTAGGTATTCTCACGAGCCAAAAACATTCTTAGGAGCGCGTTAGATTCTTAGGGGCGCTTATATCGCTCTAGAGTTAAGACATAATATTACCCCGCTTAAACTAGCTTAACCGGCTTACGAGCGCTTATAGCGCTCAGAGCCTACCCTATACTTTTATAGATATAAGTATCTATATAATCCTATATATCGTTATATTCTAAAATCGAATTATATTAACGTATCTAGATTCCGTCTAAATTTTATACCTTTATAAATTTTCTTTTTAATTATTTAAAACGTCGAGGCCCTAATAAATATCTTCGTAAACGGGTCGCTAGGTATATAAAAGATATCGTAGTCTTCCTTCGGGAGATTAAATTTAAAAACGGCGATATTAAAAAAGAGAAAGATATATTATAATTAATATCTCGGTTTATTATAAATATCGAGGATATAAATAATACTTTTTATACTTTAATAAATTAATATAGTTTAAATATAATTCGTATATTAATAACTTTTTTAGGGAGGGATTACTACCTAGGATATAAATATACCCTAAAGTAGGATTATATAATATTAATTTAATAATCTTCTCGAATCGACGGACGAAGATAAAGCCGACGATAAAGACGAAAATAATACTCGTACTCGTCGTATATAAGACGCCTCTAAATATAACTCTTCTCCTAGCTTTAATCCCGCTATCGATTAATTTAAAATACTTATTATTAATAATCTTAATATTATCGATCCTATTTTATTCTTTAACGGTATATAAAGAGTTATAACGTCTAGTCGTAAAGCTCTTTTAATTAAAGATACCGTAGAGCCTCGCCTTTAATACGGCGGTATAAAGGGTACGAGTCGTTATATTTTAAATAAATTAATATCTTCTTATAAAGCTTCTAAGGAAGAAGTTAAAAATAAAATTAATAATTTTAATCTTAGTTCTATTTTTACCCCTCGTCTTTTAATTTAACTTCCCGCCCCTAGCCCTACTCGTAAATAACCGAGTTTTAATATTAAGAAAACTGGCCGTCTTAGATATAAACCGGCCTATAAACGCCCCGCTAGTCGTAAGAATACGTCTCGCTCGAAGTCTACTAGTAAGAAATAATTAATAGTAACTAGTAATTAATAATATTTCTTCTTCTTACTCTTTATTTTTTATACCTTTTTTATTTTCATATTCTTATCGAATATTTCTCGTATTTCTAGCGCGTTATCTAAAGTATCTATATTAACCTATTTATTAAAGGTCTTTAATTATTCTAGTTATTTTATAAAATAAAGTACCTCGCCTTTTATTTTCTTCTTTTTTAGTACCTCTTTTATTTTTTATTCGTTCGTATTATTTATTAATTCCGGTAGAGGTATATTAAGAATCGAAATATCGCCCTACCGTTAATAATATAATTTTAGAAACGATATATAAAAAATATTATAAATACGGTAGCTAGTTAATAATCCTAGGCGGTACGTTTATATTCCGACGGTATCCAAAATCTTAAATAATCTAATTACTTTATAAAAGAGTTTCTTATTTAATTATTTTTACGTTAAGTTTTTAATTAATAATAATATAAAGTTATTTATATTAAATAATTTCGGTTTATACCTTCTATTATAGCTACGTTTTTACGCCTCGACCGCGATAGCCTACACTCTTATTAGGTACTCTCTTAAAGTATTTAATTTTTTAATTCTTTTTTATACCGACGGTATTTCTCCCCCGTATATCTCGCCCTCGAGACGCGGTTTAAGAGAAGGGTTATAACTATATATAACTATAAATAATATCCATTTTATTATCGTATACTACGTATTATAATATACCTATTTTATTATAAGTAAGAGTACTACCTAGTTATTTTACTCGCTTAAATAAAAGGTTCTTAAATAGTATTCTAGGGTTTAGTTCTAGCGTTTTATCTAGTTATCCGTCTACGGATAAAATACGATATTTAAGCGTCTTTTAATTTTTATTAAATACTATACCTTTAATTAAAACGTATTTATAAAAATAGAACCTCTATTAGAAATAATCTTATTAAGAACTCTAAACTTTAAGATAATTTCTTCGAATATTAACTCTATTAACCTCGTAAAATCGATTATTTTAATAATTAAGATATATTATAATATCTTTATATATTTATTTATAACTATAAAGACCGTATTATAAACGTACCCGTATCGTTTATTTAGAGGTAAATTAGTAATAAAATCTATTATAATTTCCTTCTACGGCCCCGTAGGATATAATAGAGAATTAATCTCGCTATAAAAGCGGTATCGATATACCTTAACCCGCTAGTATATATTATATATATCGATATATTCCTATACGTCAGCCTTAAGAGTACTCTAGAAATATTTTCTAGTAAATAACTTTGTTATTTTCTTAACGCTAAAGTACCCCGTTAATTTATTATTATAATATCGTTTTAATAACTCTTCGCGGATTAATCCTTCTTTAAATATATAGATTTTATTATTATATCTAAGAATTAATATAGAATCTAAAGTCTATACTCCGGCGGAACGCTAGTAATCCGCCTATATAATTTCGGCGATTTTTATTTACGAGAAGGAATTATCCTTTTATAAAGCGCGAATTATTTTAATTATTAATAAATTATTAGCGTTATAAACTATTTCGTAAAGTATTATTAATTTAATAATAATACGTAGAATAAATAGTTTATAACCTATAGTTCTAGCGATAGAGTTAAATAATTCTTTTACTATATCGTAATCGATTTAAATAAATATCTTATTTAAACTCCTTAGAATTTCCCGTTTAAATATTAACTCCTTAGGCCTAGATAGATATATTATTAAAGAATATACTTTTTTTACGATAAACCTTAAAGACCTTAATAACGTAAGTTTTATATATATTAAGTTTTACGCGATACCTACGGATATATTACTTAACGCCGGCGAAGTATTATTTATCTTTAGATCTTTTATATCTACGAACGTATTTTATATTATAACGAAAATAGGGCCTTAATTAATACCTTTTAAATTTAATAACTTTTATTATAATATAAGTAATATATTATTTAAAAAACTATCCTAGCCTTTATAATTAAAACGATATAAGGGGTTATCGGCTAGGTTACTCTTTTTAAAATAATATAAAATTAAGAAATTAAAAGATAAAAGTCTTATTACCTAGCGCGCTTTAGCGATTATTTAATTATTTAATATTTATAAAACCCCTTAGGTTATTATAATCGGTTAAAACTTCTACTTTATATAAACTACCTTTAAAGTAATATTATTATTATTTAAATATCGCGACGATTACGAGGAGCTCCTTATTATAAATCTTATATTAAATTTTTAAACCCTATATTTTACGGGACTAGAAAGCGACGGGATATTATTCGTTATTATTTTATAATTACGTTAAAATCGTAGTTATAATAAAATTAGAAGTATTTATTTTAATCCGAATTTTTAATTCTAGATTAAAGTATACTAGAATAGGTATATACGAGAATAAATCGCGAAGTAGGTAAAACGCTTACTTTATCTCTTTAGGTTATTTAAATAAACTAAATTTATTATTATTTTAACTACCTTTTAATAGACCCGTTAATAAACTTATTATCTATAAATAATAATAGATAAATCGATAATAAAAATTAATAAAGTTTAAAAATACTTATATATTATAAAAGGGCTTTAGTTTTAGTTAAAACTAAATCGTATTAATCCTACGTTCGTTTATCGATATACTTTCGGTATTTATAATAAACCTTAAAAACTTAATTAACCGAGTAAAGAACTCGTATTTCTTAAGACTCGCGAATAAAGAATATTTTCGTAGGCGTTCGAGTATTTATTATATATAGTTAATATACTCCTTTTTTAAATTTAAATAAATTAGGATATTATTTAAATAAACGACGTAAAATATATTTATTAAGCCCGTTAACGATTTATTAATATAGACTTAAAAAGTAGTAAGTATATTCGTTAAATTAAATAATATTATTATATATTCGAAAAGACTATACCGTATACGAAATATTATCTTTTATTTATCGCCTTCCTTAATTCTTATTTAATAATAAATATCTTTTAAATTAAATTTCGTAAATTATATAATATTATTTAGGCGGTCCAGTGTCTTATTAATTAAAAGTAACGGGTAGTAATTCTTAATAATAATCTTATTAAGACCTCGGTAGTCGATATATAGTCGTAATCTATTATTCTTCTTTAGAATAAAAAGGATAAGAACCCTAGCGGGGTTTATAGAATATTTAATCTAACCCTTTACTAAAACGTCGTCTAGGTATCTCCTTAACTCTATTAATTCTAGGTTCGAAAAATTATAAAGAGGCCCGTATAACGGGTTACCCTTTATATTAATTATATAGTCGCCGTCTTTATACGACGATAATCGACCTATTTCTTTATTTAAAAAGATATTATTAAAATTTATAAATTTATTAAGAAGCGTAGGCGGTACGATAACGGAACTATTAGAAAATATTATATTAACGATAGTATCGTTTTTCCTAGCCTCGTTTTTATTAATAGGATCTTAATTAAAGGGACTAGCCTTAATATAAATTAATATATATATAATTAACTACGTCCTTAATGATTTCGTAAAATCCTTAAATAATTCTAACGTATATATATTTAGCGCGATACCGAACCGCTAGGTATATATATTATAGTCGGTTTAGATTTTTTCCTTTTCTATAGCTAGTATATTTATAATAATAAGCGAGCCTTTTTTATTAATAGAGTAAAAGGTATTATTATACTCCCTAGTTTATCTTTATAAATTAATCAACCGGTAAATAATATTATAAATATTATAATAATAAATAAATTGCCCGCTTATTTATTTAAGAGTCGGTAGCGGCTCGCTTTTAAGATACTCTAGGTTATTATAATACCTAAGGCCGCTAGCGTAGAGCTAGCGGCTTAGTAATAATATAAAAGACGTAAGGTAGTTACGGGGTTCATTACTAAATAGTTTTTAAATCCTAGATTTAATAATAGAACTAATCTCTAAAGATTCTAATAAAACGGGGGAATACTAACTCGATATAGAATTATTAAGAGTTAGAACCCCGCGATACTAAGGCTAGAACCCCGTATCGATAAGTAATAATATTATAGAGGTGGCGGGGCGTAGGCGTATATAATATATTAACGCCTTTAGCGGGGCGCAGGCGTATATAATATATTACTACTTTATAATTACTTTCTCTTTTAGGCCCTAGTCCCTAGGTGCCCAAATACTTTAGTTAAAAGATATTTATTAAAAAACCTTTAAACCCCTAAAGAGAAATAAGGGAAAAAAGTTATCTAATATAATAATATTACCGTAGCGGTAACCTAAATATAAGGCTGCGTACTTAATCCTATAATATATATAATACTAGTCACGGAATAATATTTAACTAAATAGTCGAAGTTTATTAAAAAACCTTTAACCCTATAAAAGGATAAAGAAAAAGAGTTTTCTAGTTTATACTATCGGTCCTATAACGCTAATATTTAATACTAGTCGCGGATCGATATAAAACTATTTCCTATAGTATTATTATATAGTACTAGTAGCGGAAAAGTAATACTACTAAACTACCTCTACTATATAGTAGTGTTAGTAATAAATGAATAATATATTTATAAAGTTGTCCCTACAGCGCTAATATATAATAATAGTAATTAAATAAGTAATATTTCTTTCGTCCCTACAATACTATTATATATAATAGTAACGGAGCGAAATTATATACGCTATCGTTCCTATAGCGCTTATAGTACTTATAGTAAATATAGTATATTAGATTATTCCTATAGTACTTATAGTACTAGTAGCGGAATAACGGTAGTTACGTCGGTAAATCGAAAACCGGCTTTAGCGGCTCGGGGCTAAAGCGTAGAATACCTCGGGAGTTAAAGCCGTTAAACGGGTACTCGCGGAACCCCGAGAGCCCGAAGTATTCTAGGGTCTTGCCTAGAGCGCCCGTCGAGCGTATATCGGGCCCCCCGAGCGCTCCTCGAGTATCCGATTAACGAGATTTAATTATTCGAGCGCTTTATTAACGACTTTTAAAACGAGGCTAGAATTATTATTTTAATCGAACTAAATATTAAGTATTTTATTTATCGAGTATTTTCGAATATTATCGAACGGTATTAAATAATATTAAAATAAGTATATTTATTAATAACTTTAACTACCTACCGCGCTGAACTAAATAAATATTAAATATCTCTTTATATTAATATTATCGAATATTATCGAACGGCCTTCGATTATATTAAATAAACGGATTCATATATAAAAGTTTTTATTCTTACTCGTATAATCTTTCTAGCTCCTTACCGCTAGGAAGTATTAATAATATCTATTCTTTTTAATATTTAACCGTACCCTCCCGCCCTATACCTCGCTTCCTTTATAGATTTAAAATTATAATATTTATTTTAATATTAATATATTATATATACGCGGTCGTAGTATTTAAATACCTAATATAATAAACCCGCTTTTTCGCGTACTCTTAAATCTTATCTAGTTAATTTATATTTATTAATACCGATTATATTACCTAGGTTATTATATAACCCTTAGAGAATAACTAGTACGGGAGTATAAAAACGTCGGTTTTAATATCGTCGCAGGTATTATTTTAGAAAGCGCCGATATAGGTTTTATACTTCTCGATAAAGTAACCTACGTAGAGAAATTTAATAATAAGATTATTACCCGACGCTTTAAGTTTATTTATAAATTATTATTTAATAGTTAGGGAAGCCTTTAATACGAAATAATAATAAAATTTATACCTAGAAAAACGAGACTAGGTAATATTTACCTTCGCCGTAATATATAACGCTAATAGTATATTCGATATAATTATAAACTTCTCGGGTATTTATTCCCGCGCTTTAATATCTTCGCGTTTAAACTATATATACCCTAGACTTTATATTATCTACTAAATCCTATCTAATTTCGGCGCGTTTTAACCGAGTATAGCGATATTATTAAAATAAAAGTTATTTAGGTTAATATATATCTTTTCGTTAATATACTAATTTACGAATAACGTCTAAATTAAATCGATATCGAGTTAGGGGTTAATATTAAATTTAGTAAGGCCTAGTATAAATAGAATTAATTATATTTTAGTTAACTCACTAAAAAATAGGCCTTTAGTAGAATTAATATTTATTTCCGTAAACTATCGCTAAATATCCCTTTTAACTATTTATTCGAATTAAGTAGGCTCTTTTATAAATATTTCTAGGAAAGAAAATATCTCGTATATAACGATATAAAAAGGTAGATATAATATTTATTCGCCTAAGATCTAGGTAGACGTATCCGTACGTATATTTATAATTTCGGGAAGAAAATAAATTAATTCTTCCCTTTTAACCTTAATATCGTCGATAATTTTAATATTATTCGAGTTTCCTTTAACTATATTATTATATATTAATATAATCGTATAGAAGTTCTTTAGTAAATTATAACGGAGATTATTATACTCCTTTTATTCGTTCGCCCGATTCTACCGTAGGACCTCGAGTATATAATTAAGGTTTAATAGCGGATTATTCTATAGTGTACTAGTTAACGCGACGAGTATATACCGTTATTTAAAAGATTACTTCTTAAGTTTCTTTAGTAGTATTATTTATTTTATAGTTATTTTCTTAATATTCGTTGAATTATTAATGAATATTCTACCTACCGGTAGCCCTCGGAAATGTTTTTATTTTTTTATTAATCTTACTCTACCTAGATAAACTTCGAAAGAATCTTTTATGATATTATATTATTTACGGACTTATATCGAGAAGGTTTAGGTATTTATATTAATAATTAATTATTAAAAGCTCTAAATTAGTTTCTCCCTTAATTTATAACTTATCTTATAGTTATCTCTTTCTTATTTAATATTATTTACCCGAATCCGTTCTTTGATTTAGATAGAGTCATTTATTATATTATAACCGATAACTTATTTAAGGCTAAAGTTTTAATCTAGTCTAAGGTCCCGGTATTTAATAAATTCGTTACGCTATATTAATATTAAGGTAGGGGTACTCTATAAAGTAATATTTTAATTCTTTATAATTTATTCATTCGTAGCTCCTTCTCGAAGAAGTTTTTATATTTAATCTAGCTCGGAACTCGCTCCTAGAGTTTTTATCTTAAATAATAATATTATTTATTTAAATAAACTTATAACGTTAAGGCTATACTATATAGCGTATCTTTAAATTATACTCGACTTTACGTAGTAATATAATATAGGCTACTTCGCTTAGTTTAGATAAAGATTAATAAATCCTTATACTAGATATTAAGTATCGTTCTTCTATCGCGCTATATATACGTCGAATTATTTAAGGTTAATCTACCGCTGAGTATTATTAAATAGTTATATTATAAGGGTCTAATAATAAAAGTTAATTCTATCGAACGGTTTCGAATATTATCGAGCGATAGTGTTATTATTAATTTTACCGTACCCTATTTTATTAACTAGGATTCTCTTATCTCCGATACTATTATATATTTATAATAAGATATAAGCCGCTAAAAGTTAGTAGTAGTAGAGTAAACTTTTCGATCTTAGAAATAAAAAGCTCGCCTTAATAAATTTAGATTTATCTAGTTTAGAATTCCCTTATTCTTAACTTCCTAAATAACTCTTAATATCCGGGAGGATAAATATATTTTTATTAAAGTCTAGGGATTTTTATATTTATAAAAAGTCGAGGCGGCGAGTCTTTACTTCCTAGAATTATTACGTAAATAAATTATTATTAACTAGGGTTATAAGGGAGAGCCTATATTATTAATAATATAATTTCCTTATTATTAAATTTATCCCCGTCTTTAATAAATATTATAGTCGTTATTACTTTTTCTTTATATTTACCCTCCTCTTTATATTCCTCCTTTTTAAAATCTACGTTTAAACTTTATTCCTCTTTTTTTTCCTTTTCTTTTTAATCCTCTAAAATCTAAATCGGGTATTTATAACCGCCTTTTCTCTCCTCCTTTAACGAGAGTTAGGATATTCCTTTTAATAAATAAATATCGGTATTTTCTTATTTAAAAGAACCGAGTATCGGAGCCCGAGTATATTAAAGGGTAGGGTAAGGCGTCGCTTTAAACGGTATAAGGTACTACGGGGAAGGGGTATAATAAGAAAATTACTTTATATAATTTAGCGAGGGGTAGCGCGGGTAGATACGAATTCTCTTTTTTTCCTATATTAATACTTTATTTATCGAGCGAGAATGGTTTAAGATATATTATTATTTATATATTCCCTTTTATCTCCTTATAGTTTTATTAGTTAAGATTAACTCTATTTTTAACCGGGCGTATCGAGAGAGCGAGATAAAGAATTCGATTTTAATAAATTAAAAATTAATAAAGGAAAGATAATAATATATTCGACGAGTAATTTACTAGAAAGTTTAATTATAAATTATAAATTCTTATACTTCGGGTACTTTAACGCTTTAAAGGCGGAAGAGTACGATAATAATAATAACCTAAAAGGCTTTAATATATTATTAAGCGATTTAAAACGATTCATTACTATTTACTATAATAAATCTATAGACTCCTATATCTCGTCTACCCTAATCTATATTAATACTTTCTACTTCTTCCTCTAGTAGATACGCTTAAGAATCTATATTCTATTTACCGTAAATAGCGGTCGCTAAAAGAGGATTCCGAAAACTAATATTATAAGGAATTAATTAAAAATAATTATCTTCTTATTAGGTTTATCTTCGAGTTATTTCTCGATCTAGTTTTATATAGTAGTAAATTCGGTCGATATTACGAGTTTATTATCGAAGGCGATTTATTTTATATTAACCTTCTTAGCTTTCCTTTTACTATTAGCCGAATTATTAAATATCTAGTTATCGTAGTTAAATATTAATTCTTTTAAATTATCGTAAGATTCAGCGTTATCGAAGACTATATTATACTTTAAATATATAGTCTTATACTAGCCCTTTATAATCGCGTCGTTACTTAGAGTTAAGAATCCCGTACGAAGAATAAAATAGTCGGCCCCCCTTAAATACTACTATTATCTCGAATAGGCTTAGTATTCGAACGATTTCGAATAGGCTTAACGTCTACGGGCGTTCGGCCGTTTATTTAGTTAGATATTTTTAGCGTATAATCCCCCTTATTAATAAATACTATTATTATTAACTAAATCATTTTCTATACCTCTACTATAATTCTAATTTATAAAGAGTATAATATCCTAGCCGTTATTATTATAAGTCTAAAGATTATAATACTACCTAGCCGATCTTTCGTCGGACTAATTATAAATATAGTTTAATCGAGCGAATATTATATAGTTCTTAGAGCGCCTAAAGGAAGCGATATAATAAGAGTTTATTATAAAATTATAATCGGTCGATCTTATATATATAGGTCTCGTTATCGACTAAAAATTTTATAGAAGAATTTACGCGGCCCTAGATTTATAGATTAAAATATACGATACTATATACGATAAGATTAATAATATTACTACGAAATAGAGTCTGCGACCCGCGTTTTATAGGGTATATATATAATTCCCGGAGGTTTTCGAAGACGTAGACCACGCGTAGAGGGAGGAGTATTTAATATATTTAGCCTAAAAGTATAATAATAATAAAAAAAGGCGGAAGATTTTAACCGAGGAGTTATTAATAATAATACCTCCTAAAGAGTAAACTAAACGGTAATATAATACTCCGTTAATATCTACCTTTAATAACGTTATAATTTATATTCGGAGGAAAGGTAATAATATAATAATAATATACCGGCCGTAGGATTTAATACTACCTTTAGATAAAAGTTCTTTAGATATCGAGATCGATAATATTTAATTCGAACGGTTTCTTATTATATTAATAGAGGATATATAATTCGATAAGGTTATAAAGAGAATCTTCTATAAGCCGGGTAAGGGGAAGGCGCTTAAGATCGTAAATAAATAGTTATAAAGAGGTATATTAGTCGAAATATATTTAAATAAATAAATACGGCTAGGGTTTAATATATACCCGGTATACCGTAGCCCTAAAAATAATATAGATATATTATTTACTTTAAAGAATAATAAGAAACTATACTAGGGAAGAGAAAATAAACGGGATAATATAAAACTAGAGGTAGTACCTATCTAGTAAAACCGGGCTAAGAAATAACGGAATTAATATAATATTATATACGCTTATAGAGATAATTCGTAAGAAATTATAACTTATTAAAATCTACGGAAACGGAAGAGATCGAGTATATATTAATTTTATTTTTTTATTTATCGGCTCCGAAGAGTCGAGAATTATTATCTTTAATACCTAATAAACGACCTTCTCTCCTACTAGCTCCTTAATTACCTTTTATTATAATAAACTATTCGATCTTCTTTAGAATCGGCCTAGGTTCTAGGATATTTATAAACCTAGAGTTATATCCTGAGTCGTAACTTTAAAGTAGATATATTAAGGGTCGCCGTTAATTTAAAGTAATTTAATTCGTTATTAATATTCCTCGGCTTTTATAAGTTTAAGTTATTATATTAAATATTCGACCTTCTAGGTAGCCTCGGCGGCGTTAATATAATATTCCTTAATTATATTATTATAGACTACGGAGTCCTTAACTCCGTATATAATATCTATATATAAATTAACCTTTAATATATCGTCGATAATAACGACCGTATCTATATTAAGATACTACCCGGCGTAGGTCTTATAGCGGTCGATTAATAGTTATAGGCGCGTATAAAGATCGAGTCGTAAAATACCGTCGGGTAATTAATAATAAAGAAGAAGGAGCGATTAATTAAAGAACTATTACCGCCTCTCTATCTATCGTTTATTCGGGTATTTATCTTTAAAAAGGGGGGTACTAGTCTAATAAAAGCTATAATAAGTTATTTATTATAATAAATCTTATTACTTTTATTATTTAAGGGTATAAGGGAACCCCTTTATCTCTACCTCGCCTAGAAGTTAGGGTTCTATATATTTTATAGAGAAAAACTACCTAAAATTATAAAGACTTCGATTAAGATTATATAATTATAGAAGAAATCTCGTAGATTCTAACTATTTTTAATAGGATCGAGCGAATTTACGCGAAAAGTATATACTTCTAATAATACTAACTAATTTAGGTATAAAATAACGGGATCGAACGAAAACGAACGATTTCGAATAAGGAAGATATTAAAATAACGCGTATATATCTTTAAATTAATAAATATCAGCCCCTAAATTAAAAAACGTATATATACTCTTAAATAAAGTTATTAGTTTATATTTCCCGGTCTCCTCCTTTATATTTATATATTATAGTACCTAGCCGACTACGATTTTATTTATCTCCTTTAAAATTAAAAAGACCCCTTCGCGTATTATATATAATATATATTAATACTTCCTTTTAATTATTCTACTAAAACTAAAATATCTAGTTTACGATACTATAAGGAGCCGCCGTTACTAGTATTAAGATACCTAAGTTTAAGACTAAAGCTAGGCTTATAAATCCCTTTAATATAGTATTAGATCGTATATATATTATTCCTCCTTTATATATTTAATAGGAGATTTATTAATACTATTAATAGGTAACTAAATTTAAGAAACTAGTTAATAATAATAGACTCTCTACTTAATTATTATTAAAGACCGGTTATAGACTACTCTCGTTAATAAACCTTAACGAGATATTAGAAAACGAGTTATCGCCCTCTAAAAACATTAATAAACGCCGCCGAGAGCCGTTTAAAAAAGAATACGATTATAAATATCTAATCGTCGAGGGAGTAGGATATTATAAAGAAGAATAAGAAGAAGAATAAAAGGAAGGAGAAGATAAAGAAGACGTTAAAGATAAAAGAATATAAATTAAACGAGTTCGCTACGGGGTAAACCTAATTATAATATAATAAATAAAGTAATTAATAATAAATAGCGCCGGGATACTATTAAATCTTATTACTCCTTAAACCCTCGTCTATATAATTACGTTATCGGACGCGTCTCGGTACGCGTAAAATCCTTTACCTCTTCTTCCTTAAATAAATATCGTCGCTAGCGTTTATTAACTACGGATTTTAGCGATAACGCTAGAGATTATTTAATATATAAGGAGTTACCTACCTTATTATAGGGTAACCTTTATCGACGTTAATATAATAACTCCTTAACTAGGTATTAAGAGGTTATACGAAAAGCGGTCCACTATATATAAACTATGGTTTTAACGGGTAGTAATAATCGTTATACGACTCCTTAGCCCGAAAAGAATCCTAGCTAGGTTAATAGTATAATAACGGAGGTATAAATATATTATAAAGTCTTGGTCTAAAAGGGTTCGACTATATATAAGGATATTAATATTTAACCTAAGGACTTTAAAGCGCGAAAAGTACGTAATTTTTTTTATTTCTATTTTCGTTCTTTATACTTAAATATTACTAATCCGCTAGTTATTTAATTACGTCGGTTAATTCCGGAGCCATATAATAGCGAAGGTTAGGATCGTTATCGTATACGAATATAAATTCTATATAGTAGTACTACTATAGGTCCTAGTTACTAAACTTCTTTTATATAATACTTTTTTATTAAAGAATTATCGCGATATAAAGGTATATTAATAACCTAGTCACCGGCTTAATCGATTAAGTAATTATATAATTATTTAAGATTCTTAAACCCGAGGGCGTAAAAAGTTCCTTATTAATATAATCGTATACGCGATTATTAAGGTCTTCTTTTAGGATAGACTTCTAAGTCTTAACTCTTTATTTATAATACGCGATCTCTTTACTCCTCTTCGTCTAGTTACGGTCTAGTTCGTTATTATTTTAATAGTTAACGGAATAAAAGAATAAAAGAGCGGATAAAAAAGAATAACTAACTTCGAGGGTCTTAAAGTCGAAGGTAAACTACTAGAATAATACTCGATTATTATAAAGTTAATTATAAATATATAGATACCTATAAACGCGTTAAGGAGATATAGGGATTTATAAGTAATAAGAGAGAGATATTAACTTTAGAGAAAATCTAAAGGAAAATACTCGCCGGTAATATAATAATAGAAAACGTAGGAGATATTATAGTAGGTATTCCTAGTTAATAGGATAATAAACTTAATAATCTTCTAAAGTCCGATAAAGAATTTATAATATTAAAATAATAGGCTCCCTCGCTCCCTCGGACTTTATTCTAGTAAATTACGACGAAGGCCTATACTATACCGCCCTCCTCGGACCCTCTACGCGCTAGTAATACCGACGAACCTTTTTCCGACCTTATAGGTATTAATAATACCGATAACCCTTCCCCGGACTTTATATCCGCTAGTAATAATAACGCGAGAAGCGTAAAGTATATTAAAGGCGATAATAATAAGGTTTAAAAGAGAATAATAACGAGGAGAGATTAAGAGCTATTTAATAATATAATAAATAAATCTATAAGCGTCTAGGTAGTACTATTTCAGCTATTCGTAATATTATTTAATTAATAATATTTGGCCTTTATAAATTAATTATAATAAAGATATATTAATTAATTTAATAAATATTATCGAATAAAGTCGAATTACGTATATCTAGTATATTATCGAATAAAGTCGAATACGATCGAATTATATAATTTCAGGAATATAGTAATTACGCGTTAATTAACCGAATAATTACTCCATCTAATACTAATATATTATCGAATAATATTAAGCGTATTCGAATTATACAAACTTCATTTTATCCTAGTATTATAATATTTATTAATATAATCCTCTATAGTATATATATCCTCTAGGTCTCCGGGTATATTATTATTAATAATCGAGGCCTTAAGGCGTATAATATACGCCCGAAGCCCTTTAACTATACGCTTCGGGCGTACGTCGAGTCGGTAGATAAATATCGCGCTTAAGGCTCTTAAGGCGCCCGTCGAGCGCCCTAAACCACGATCGAGTCGCTTTTCGTTTTACCGACGCACCTTTATTATATACTCCTACTATACTATGAAAATACTAGTAGTAAGGTACTATATATAAGTGGTACAGCCCTAATATTATACCCGGAGATTAATATTAATAATAATATAAATACTATAGTAACGGTAGTAACTATTAATAAGAGTAAAGTAGCGGAGCGGAGGCGCGTATCGACGTATAATAACGCTAAGGTATTTAGCGCGACGGTTTATTATATAAATAAACTCGCCCGCTTATTACTTTCTCTCTTCGCAACTTCTTTAGCCTCTTTTATATATTATTACTCTAATTTTATAATAGCGTTCTAGTATCGTAATTAATATATAGATAATACTCTCGTTATATATAGCTTTCTTCTAACTCTATAAATAACTCCTACTCACCGATAGTATTAGTTTATTTATACTAATTTATTTTAGATATAAATATACTAGTAAATATAACTAGTCCGCTATTAGCGCGGCTACGTAACACTAATTATAATAGTAGTTTATTATACTTCGTCGCTCCCTTACCGGGTCTACTTCTATAATTTTAATAATAATTATATTCGAGGTACGTCCCCTCCTTATACGCTCTGTTATATTAATCGCCACGGAATCGACTATTACGTAAAGATAAGTTATAACCGTAAGCTCTAAGATAGTATATATTAATAATAATAGATCCCTAAACCTTTCTAAAGGAAGGTAAGGAGGTTTATATATTAATATACCCGTATCGATAATAGGACTCTTAAAGAAGAATATAAATATAAATTAATAAATAAAGAAATTACCTAGTAGCGTAAAGTATATAATAAGACGATAATAACTAGTAGGTAAACTCCTACTATAATCGCTAATCTATAGAATTAATTAACGGCGGCGAACTAATATATTAAGGAATTAAAGGCGATAAATAAGATTCTCGAAAAAAAGGCCGAAAGTTTCCGTTAATATAAACGGGACCTAGAGAGTCCCGAGGAAGATAATATCCTTAAGGATTATATTAGGGAGACTACGTCTTTTTCTAGTAATTCCGATAGTAACTAAATCTTTCATACGATATAGTAGCGATATCGAATTCTTTTTTTCTTAAATCGGCGCTGGCTAAACTTACCTAGATATATTATTTAATAATATATTCTAAATATTTATATAGACTATACCTAAAGTAAAAGTATTCTTATAAATACGATATCTTATCGTTATTATATATAAATAGTTTAATAGTAAATTAAATTTAGTTATACCTTAAAATCGTATAATAAAGTTATAAATATAGAGGAGAACGTCCGTTATATAAGTATTAATATAAAAGTAGTAATATTTACTTTTAACGTCGGCTCCGTTTACTCCGCCTTATTATCTTATACGGCTAGGTAACCTCTTTAGTTATATTTATATATTTACGTTTACTACCCGCCTATTTAAAGGCTTTAATTAATTTATTAATATTAATAAACTCTTCGTCTAGTAATTATTAGTTATATTCTTCGCCCTAATTAGTTTATTTAACTTTATATTAAATACCTTCCTTATTTTTAATTTTATTAATTACCTCTTCTACCTCTTATAACTTATTATTATAAATAAGTTCGGGGGCTTATATAAAAGATTCCGCCGTATTAATATAATCGCGAAGATGATATAACTCAAATAACGATATATAAAAGATATTATAGATTTTATACGTAGAAAATAGTAGTAGGCGGTAAGTTTATACTTTTATTTTATTAATAATCCTAAAGGGCCCTATAAACTTATAGGATAATTTCTTATTTAGGCGCTTTTACTTCAGGTTCTTTATTATTAATATAACTAAATTACTAACTTTATAACTTTATAGTTTATATATTTTATTATATTATTTAATTTAATATTCGGTAGCGCTTTAAAAACGTTCTATAACTTTATCTTTTAAAGTTTATAATTATTATACTTTATTATTTATAATTAGTACCCTTCTTTTCTTAAAGTCGTCCTCGACCTCCTAGCGGATTTCAGGATAATAACCGTATATACGGAAAAACGGCGTCGTTCCGACGGCGGCGCTCTAACTATTATTTATTAAAAATTCTACTATAAGTAGTAATCCAGCCTAATTAATTTATTTATTATTAATAAATATACGTAAATAGTACTTTAATACCTGATTTTAGCGCTCTATCTATTTATCCGTTTAAGGGTAAAAGATAGTACTTAAGTATTATTTAATTTTCGAATAAAAATATATAGCCGACTAGAAGGCGCTCGTAAAAATAAAGCCTCTATCGCTAACGATACTATTAGGTATATTATAACGGTAAATAATTTTAAAATAAAATATTTCCGCTAGTTAAACGATATTGATTTTAATAATTATAAATATATACCTAACTATTTTTATAAATCGATTTATTACGATAAAGATAACGTTATAAACGATACCCTTATATTTACTAGGCGGTAAACTAATTATAAAATCTATAGAAATTTCCTTTTATAGTTAAATAGTAATAAAAAGCGAATTTAATTCGTTATACGGGCGATATCGCGGCGCCTTCGTCCGTTAATATATATCGTAAGTTTTAGTATAGTCCGTAACTTACTTTAGGTTACCCTCCTAGAAAAATTTTCGGGTAAATAATTTATACGACTTCGTAGCGCTAAAGTAGTTTATTAAAGGATTATTATAATATCTCTTTATAAACTCTTCCCTTAAAGCTTTATCCCTTAATATATAAAGGCGACCGTTATATTTTAATAATCCCTCGGAGTCTATAACTTATATTTTATTCTTTATATAACGGCGGTTCTTTAATATATTCGCTCTAGTTCGAAAAGAATTTATTTAATTATTATAAATTTATAATTCCCGAATTAGTATTTTAATAGGCCTTTCAGGATTATTATACGTAGTTTTAAATACTATTATAACGTCCCGTTTTAGAATTACTACTCTTAACTTTATAATCTAAAAAGTAGGGGTTATAATTACCCTTATTTCTTTATTTTTTTCCGATAACTAACCGCTAGTTTAAAGAGTAAATTTATTCTAAAGCGTTAGTAATAATCTAGTATTTAACGGTAATACTCCCTCATAATTAAAGCGCCGCGACGGTATATTAATAAAATTTAATTTTTTAGCCCGATAAAAGATCTTAAAGTTATAAATAATTAATCTAAGCGCCTAACGGGCCTACCTAAAGTTTAATTTCTTCTACTTTATAAAACCCTTTAAGTTATTATAATTAGTCTAGACTTTAATATAATAAGGGCTACCTTCTAAATAATATCGTTATTATTTTATTACCGCTATAATAACGAGTAATTCTTAATTATAGGTTTTATAATTTTATTTTAAGGGATTTAATTTCCGCGACTAGAATACTATAAGGCGCTAATAACTATTCTTATTTTACTACGATAATATAAAGTTAAAGTTAAAATTAGAAGTATCCGTCTCTATACGTAATTATTTAATTAGATCGTAATAACGCAGAAAAGGCGCGTTTACGAATATATCTCGTAAGATCTAATTAAACGCTTCCGTAGCGCCGTTTATTTATTTAAACGGACTTACTTTTTTATTTACTTTACTACCTTTAAATAGGCTAGTAAACGGCGTAGTTATACTAGAATAACTATAAATAAACTATTTATAGAAGTTAGCGAAACCTAAAAAGATTTATACTTCTTAATAAATTTTCGGTTAAGGTTATTCCTTAATAGTCTTAACGCGTTCCGGGTCTATGACTACCCTATTAATAAATATAATAAAATTTAAAAACTCGACCGTTTCGGTATTAAATTAGTATTTCTTAAAGTTAATAAATAACTAGAACTAACGTAATTATTTAAATATTTATTTAATATACCGTTAATACTCCGCCGGATTAGTACTATAAATCAGGATATAATCTAGATATATTATATATATTATATCTACTAAATCTATAAACGTACGGTTAATATAAACTTAAAATATCGCCGGTGCGTTAACGAGCCTAAAAGGTATAACTAAATATTTAAAGTAATTATAGCGAGTTCGGAAAATAATTTTCTATTTATCGCCTTTCTTAATCTAGATCTTATAATAAATATCCTTAAGGTCTAACTTCGTAAAGATTTTAAAACCGTATAAACGGTCTAATATCTCGGTAATTAAAGGTAACGGGTATCGATTCTTAATAATTACCGCGTTTAAGCCCCGGTAATTAATATAAAAATATAATTTACTATCCTTTTTAGATATAAAAAGAATCGGTATTTTAATTAAAAAGATTAAATAACGGATCTAGCTTTTATAAAGTAAGGATTCTAAATAACACCGAAGCTCCGATAATTTAGTTTAAGATAAATTATAAAGAGGCTTATAGAGCGGGTCTTTATTAACTTTTATTTTAATAATATAATCCCCTTATTTAAAAATAGGTAGGGTACTCGTCTTCTTATTAAAAAAAATATTATAAAACTTTATAAGTTCCTTAGGAATCTTTAGGTTAAGAAGTTCTTTTTATTCGTTTTACGACACCGTAGTATATACGACCGCGAATATATTCGGTTCGTTTTTAAGATTATTAGTGAACTTAGCCGGTTTCTTAATTTATAAATTATTAGAATTAACTTTAAACCGCTATTAGTCCGCCTTAGGATTAATTAATATCTTTAATTAATATAACCTAGGTATACCTAGAATAACGTCTAAATCTTTAAAGTCTATAACGTAGAATAAAGTATTATATTTACGCCTTTAACCCTAACTATCGACTATCTAATAGTTTAATTAATATATATTATAGTAATATATACTTTGCCCGTTAATTACTTTAACTAGTAGTAAAGTAGTATTATAAGGTTCTAAATCGTTTTTAACGACGAATTATTATAAAATTAAATTAATTTACGCTCTTAAGTTAATTAAGGTAATAAATTATTTAATTTTATCTTAAAGAGTAATCTAACCCTTAGAAAGAATAAAAGGGTATATCTTTATTAATCGTTTTTCTTATTCTTCTTCCGAGGCGTAAATTAGGTTTGATTATTTTTTACCGATAACGCGCCGACGTATATAACTAGTTTATTTATATCGGGATATCTAGGCTTAATATAACCTTCCGTTCTATAATAATAATAAATAATCTTATTATACGAAGAATTAACGGTATTAGCTTTACGTTTATTACCCTTCTCCTTTAAATACACCTACTTAACGCTATCGCCGGTATTAGGTTTAATAATTCGGTTTATTATAAGTTTTTCTTTATTAAGGTTCTTTAATTAGGAACTCGAATTAAAATTAAAGCTACCTATTAACCGTATATACTTTAGATTCTTTTTTTATATAATAACCTAAGTAAGAATTTCTTCCCTTTAAATAAATATACTACCGGTATTAAGAATTTTATTTTTAAACTTAGGTTTAAATTTAGTTAAAAAGAAATTTACTTTATACTCCTCTAAAAACGGGGGTAATTAGGCCTTTATTTCTTTAAAGTAAACTTTAAATAACGATATTTTTTAATAAAATTATTATTTAGCTTCCTCCTACTTCTTATAAATAAGGAGACGGTAGTTAATTAAATCCGTTATTAAATTAAAAAGAAACTTCTTAAAAAAGCTGAACGTAATACTAGTTAAATTATATAAATTATAGTATTTATATTACTACGTTAAAGGGTTACCTTTTAACGAGTCTATATAATATATAATCTTTAAATAATCGGTAATAAAATATTTAGGACTAATTAAAAATTTAATATTTACGTCGCGGAATTAGTGTAAATATTCACCTTCGCTCGTACCTTTATAAGAACGTATTTTATTAGGGCGCAGTATTTTCGCCCTAATAAGAACATCCCTATTAAACGTAGTTAAATTTATTATTATTCTACCGGTAGGCGTAATAATTGGGGGACCTTTATTATAAATAATAAATTCCGTTAACGCTCCGCTAGCGGGCGTAGAAATAATAGGATTACGTAGCTCTTAATTTTAAATTTATAATACCCCTAACTCTTATTATTATTTAAGGCGACGGTTTTCTTCTTTAGTAATTTTAAATTATATATCTAAGGTCTCTTCGGGGGTAATAATACCTTCGAATTTACTACCGTTTTTATAATAAAAGTCGTCGGAGGGGGCTTAATTAATATTATCGTCGTTAAGTTCTTCTAGACGTCCCGAGGTTAAACCCGATATTATAATAACGATAGGCCTTTTCTTTAGAAAAGTTTAAGAGATTAAAACTATAATACCTAAAGCCGCTAGCGTAGAGCTAGCGGCTTAATAATAATATAAAAGACGTAAAGTAGTTACGGGGTTTATTACTAAATAGTTTTTAAATCCTAGATTTAATAATAGAACTAATCTCTAAGAATTCTAATAAAACGGGGGAATATTAACTCGATATAGGATTACTAAAAGTTAGAACCCCGCGATATTAAGGCTAGAACCCCGTATTAATAAATAATAATATTATAAAGGTAGCGGGGCGTAGGCGTATATAATATACTAACGCCTTTAACGGGGCGTAGGCGTATATAACGTACTACTACTTTATAATTATACTATTATATAAATATTTTATTAATAATATTTATCTCCGCTCCTAGATCTTTATCCATTTTAATACGAATAGTTTTTATATCGATATTAATTAGGTTTATAATAACTTCGTTATCGATATTTATACTCGGTCGGTTTTTTATTTCCCTTTATTCCTTCAGGATAAAGATTTCCCTAAAAGTTTATCGTTTTTTAACTCGGCGGTATAATCGCCGATATAATTAATAGTCTTTATTTTCTTCTCTAAATATTTATTAAAGTAGTAGCCGAGTTTATAGTAATTAAAATATTTAATATCCTTAAGATTCTTATCGCTCGCGCGAGTTATATACGTTTTATTTATATTTCTACGACTACTTTTATTAAAACCTTATCTCTTTATATTAAATTTATTTTTATTATCTCCGCCCTTTAACCCCTTTTTATATTTTTTCTAAAGTCTTAATTAATTATTTTAATTATTATTTTATATCTTAAAGTCTCGATTAAGATTATATTTATAACGCGCCGTAAATAATATAAATTCGGTTCGCTTAATAGGAATACTTTAGGCCCGGTTAATTTCTTTTAAAATATTAGGTCTTAAACGGGTTATTAAATAAATTATCTATTACTCTTTATTATAGGGAGGTAATTCGGTTTCTAGGGTATTAAAGTAGGTATCGAAATCTCGTATTAATTAATTATTCCTTTAACGTATATATTAATATTTAAGATTCGTATTTATAACTCGGTTTAAAGGGTCTTTAATTACGTTAAATAAATAGTCCGTAAAGAACTTTTACGTTAATATATTTATTAGATAAAGTTCTTTATATTTATCCTATAATTTCTTAATTTACCCCTTTAAGTAGGGTATTATATATAAAATCTTTTTTTTATTTATTCGAAAGTTTACGGGTATTAAATAAAACGCGGTCTTTATATCGTAGATTTATTTTTAATAATTTTACGGATTCTTTATATAAAAATCCTATAGTTTCGATAACTATAAATTATCTTAATTTATATTAAGACCGATTTAATTATAATTTACCGTCGGGCCGTTTTTATCTTCTATATTTAGTTTTTAAAAATTATCTTCGATTTCCTTATCTCTTTTATTTATAATAATACGTTATAAATTTTCGATATTCTTTTAAATTATAATAATAAAGGCCTCTTTCTCGAGGGCTTTTTATTTATATTTTAATTCTATAAATTATTAATTTACCGTAAGATTAATATTCTCTAGTAAATCTCCCGTATTTTCGTTTAGAGTATTAATCCCGTATATCTCGCCTTCGGGATAATTATTTCTAGAAAAATCTTTTATACTTTTAATAAATTATTACCTAAAAAGATTAAAAGAGATTAAAATTATTAAGTTATAATATCTAGGGTATTTATAATAATATAAAAGTAAGTATAAAGCCTTAATAGGAAAATAATCTTTATATTTAAATAATAGAATTAATTTCAAAGAGTTAGAGCGAGGGCTCCGAGCCTTTTATTTCTAAAAAGACTCCGGAGTACCGGAAACTATAATATAATATTATAATATAAATCGCGTAACTACGCCGTATACTCTTTATATAGGATTTATATATTATATTTAGTAGTTACTATAAAGTTAGTTTTAGTATAGTATAATATAGGGCCCGAAATAGCCCTACGTTATAAGAGCTTTATTAATATATATTAAATATATATTATTATCCCCGGGGTCCTAGCCTTATAGCGAAAATTTTGACTCGAGATAAACTCTATATATATACCGAGTATATTCTTGACCCCAGCTCAACCCTGATATTAGCGCATATACTAAGGATGTACTGACCCGGCCGGAACAACTTTAGACCCCGGCCGAGCTACAAGCCCCGACGAGCGGAAATCTGATAGGCGATAAAGCCCCAACGTGCCAACCATCTTTAGGACTGTCTCGTCTCATTCACTCATTTGGTTAGCATATCTTAATTCTACACTCGTAGCTGCGATTGTATGGCGCAGATTATTTTTACAATGCATTAATTAGAGCGAGCTTGGGCCGACTGAGTGGATACCGCTCTATACATCAATGGCAGTGGCAAGAGAGTGCCTCGAAACAAGAGCATTGCAACAGTCTCCAATGAGGGAGAATGTCCCACTATGAGCGTGGCAGCTTATGCCTGGGCGGCGACGGTCCTCGAACACCCTCTGAGAACAATGGAGATTCAACGGCCCATGTTGAGGGAGAAGAGCAGCAAGATCTGGCATCGCAATTGGAAGAGGTGTCAGCGACCCAGTCTTCAAATTCGTTTTCCAATGCAGCCAACTCTATTTCCATCCCTACAAAATCTACCGCGATAGCATCGACTAGCAGCGCACTCATTCCTCGCGAAGACGAGCATGCAAGGATTCAAGCCGCGGAGGATGAATCGCAGGCCATGGGCAAGACGGCAGGAATGGCAATAAAGCATGGGCGAAAGAGCTCAGTGACTCCAAAGCTGGCGCTAGACACTGGTAGGGCAATGGGCAAGCCTCAACCAACCCCAGAGTCGCCTGTGTCACCTCGAAGTCCGGTCTCTCCAAAATCGCCAAAGTCAATGTCTTCGCGGCTGTCACCAATGAAGTCGCTCGTGTCACCTCGTACTGGAGACCGTGGTTTCTCCCTCCGTAGGTCGATCCTGGCACGAAACGTTCATGGACAACCCAAGAGCAGCGGCTCAGCCATAGAATTACAATCGACGGCTTCATCTAAAACGCAACGAGAGAGGATCCCTGGGAGTAGTGGTTCTGGCAAGAAACCTGATCCCACCATCACTATCCCCCCAGCAATTGACCAAATCGACGATGCAGACAGCCATGTCCACTCTGTCAAAAAGTCTCAGGGATTTTCAGCATTGCCGCACTACGAAAGGTTCATTGCAAGCAAGACCACTCGAACTGGGCCCGCTGCAAGGTTTCGAGCGTTGAAGGAGCGAGTCCGCAAGAAACTTCTCAGGATTCAAGAGATTCCTCCTTCCAAAGATGGAAGGCATTTGGATCTTGACCCAAACCGAAAGAAGCCCCTCATCGACGACCGAACTGGTCGAGAGTACATCAGCAATACTATCTCATCGAGCAGATATACCCTGTACAACTTTCTCCCACGTCAACTGTTCGCACAATTTTCCAAATTAGCCAATTTCTACTTTCTCTGCGTCTCAATCTTGCAAATCATACCAGGCTTAAGTACCACTGGGACATATACTACGTTGGTGCCACTTCTGTTTTTCGTTACTATTTCAATCGCCAAGGAAGGCTACGACGATCTAAGACGATACCGACTTGACAAGGCAGAGAATAACAAAATTGCGTCTGTGTTGCATGCGGAGAAGTCTACTGCTCCAAGTTCGGATAATGCAAGCAGCCAAACCTCAATTAGCGAGGGACCAAAGCGCTGCGTGGACACAAAGTGGCACGACATCAGAGTCGGTGATGTTGTCATGCTGAAGCGTGACGATGCAGCTCCGGCGGATCTTGTCGTGCTACACTCCCAAGGAACAGACAACAATGCGTACGTCGAAACCATGGCGCTCGACGGAGAGACCAACCTCAAAAGCAAGCACGCCTCCCCACCATTTGCTAAGAGTTGCCGAACCACGTCCGACATTGCTAAGTGCAATGCTCACCTTGTCATTGAAGACCCGAACCTCGATCTTTACAATTTCGAGGGCAAGGTCACCGTTGGTGATGAAACCCTCCCATTAACAAACAACGAGATCATCTATCGAGGGAGCGTTTTGCGGAATACATCTGAAACCATCGGTATGGTCGTGTACACGGGGGAAGAGTGCAAGATCAGAATGAACGCCACCAAGAATCCCCGTATCAAAGCTGTGAGTAGTACTGCGCACTAAAAATATCCTTATTGTACCTCCCTTACTGACATTTTTCGGCCAGCCTTCTCTTCAGGCCGTTGTGAACAAGGTTGTTGTCATCCTTGTCGTTTTTGTCATTGCACTGGCAATCTTCAATACGGTGGCATACCAGATCTGGCAAGAAAGCACTGAAGAGAAGGCATGGTACCTTATGGACGCTAGTGTTGCCTTCTTTCCTATCCTTGTATCATTCATCATTCTCTTCAATACGATGATCCCGCTCTCCTTATACGTCAGCCTCGAGATTGTCAAACTCTTTCAGATGCTTCTCCTAAACGACATCGATATGTATGACGAGGCGTCGAACACACCTATGGAGGCGAGAACATCGACAATCAACGAGGAGCTGGGTCAAGTCAAGTACGTTATTCCCCAAGACCTATCGAGGACTTTACTAACGCTTTGCCAGTTATATTTTTACTGATAAGACAGGCACCTTAACCAACAACTCTATGCGCTTCCGAAAACTAAGTGTTGCTGGCACCGCTTGGCTCCATGATCCAGATATTCATGAAGACGCCATCAAGCAAGCTGCTCAACAGTCGGCCTTTCGAAAGAAACGCAGCAAAGGAAAGAAGCCAGTGAGGAGAGGGATTGGTACCTCAAGGTCGGTGGAGACGCCAGTGGAAGCCGCGTTTTCCCCAATATCTAGCGGTTCGCCCACTATCCGTAACGGGTCAACGCCGTCTCGTTGGAAATCATCTGCCAGGCAAATCATCTCACGGCCCGAGCTCAATACCACAGAAATGTTACAGTATATACAACATCGGCCTCATACCATGTTCGCGCGCAAAGTTCGCTTCTTCCTGCTATCCATAGCTTTGTGCCACACTTGTGTCCCTGAAAAGAAAGAGGGCGGAGGAATAGAGTATCAAGCTGCTTCGCCAGACGAGCAAGCACTTGTACGAGCTGCTCAAGAGCTCGGTTTTGTTGTGATGGATAGGCAAAATGGTACTATCACCGTCAAATCCCTTCCATCAGGAGACGACACCGAGCCTGTACTCGAGACATATCAGGTGCTCGCTGTGATTGAGTTTTCCAGCAGCAGAAAAAGAATGTCTATCATTGTTCGCATGCCAAATCAGCGGATCTGTGTCTTCTGCAAAGGTGCGGACTCGACGCTGATACCACTCCTACGGCAGTCTAATCTTGCGATCGCAAAAGCTACCGAGATAGAGCAAAGAGTCAATGAAAGACAAAGCCTTGAGGCTCAGGAAGCTTTCCGACGTCGAAGCCAAGCGAAGAGCCAGCAAGATATCATGACCCGGAAGAGCATGAGCGTCCATCGACCGAGTATAGGGGGCATTGCCCGCCCCAGCATGACTGACAAGCGACTTCAGCCAATCCGTGACGAGGTCGATCATTGGTTGAAAGATCGCGAAACGGACATTGACATGTCTCCCTTGGACAACGACAGCATTTTTTACACGCCACGCCGTTCAGCCCATTATGGTCCAAGAGCCTACGCCAGCTTGGACGGTAGAACGTCTTTTCACACCGACGATGCGGGCGAAGTAGTTGAGGAGGCTTTGGTTGTGGATGATATTGCAGTGTTTGAGCGGTGCTTTCAACATATCAACGACTTCGCCACAGAAGGTCTGAGAACACTGCTCTATGGATACAGATACTTGACAGAAGAAGAGTACAAGGACTGGAAGAAGATCTATCTTGACGCTTCGACAAGCCTTGCAAACCGCCAGGAGATGATTGAAAAGGCTGGAGCGACGGTCGAGAAAGACTTTGAGTTGGCAGGCGCCACTGCTATTGAAGACAAGCTCCAGGACGGCGTGCCCGAAGCCATAGATAAGCTGCGACGTGCTAAGATCAAGCTATGGATGTTGACCGGTGACAAGCGCGAAACAGCCATCAACATCGGACACAGCTGTCGCCTCATCAAAGATTACTCGAATATAACGATCTTAGACCAGGAACTTGGCAATTTCAGCCAGTGTATAGCAGCGGCAACAATTGACATGAACAACGGTCTAATCGCACACTCTGTCGTTGTCGTCGACGGCCATACGCTTTCCCAAATCATGGCCTTGGAACCTCTTCGCAAACTATTCCTCTCGCTTGCCACCCTTGTCGACACCGTCATATGCTGCCGCGCCTCACCCTCGCAGAAAGCCTCCCTTGTCTCTTCCATTCGTCACAAAGTTAAGAATGCAATCACGTTGGCGATAGGTGACGGTGCGAACGACATAGCCATGATTCAAGAGGCTCACGTCGGAATCGGCATCACTGGTAAGGAGGGTCTCCAAGCAGCTCGAACTTCCGATTACTCCATTGCCCAGTTCCGATTTTTGACAAAGCTGCTACTTGTTCATGGGCGTTGGAACTACATCCGTACGTGCAAGTACACGCTGGGCACCTTCTGGAAGGAAATGCTCTTCTACCTCACGCAAGCATTGTACCAACGCTGGGCCGGCTATACTGGCACTTCACTCTACGAGTCCTGGTCTTTGGCGATGTTCAATACGCTATTCACTTCACTTCCTGTCATCTTCTTGGGCATTTTCGAGCAAGATCTCTGCGCCTCAACGCTCCTCGCAGTCCCGGAACTCTACCACTCCCTCGGCCACAGAAATGGCGGATTCGGAATTCGCATATACCTTGCCTGGGTCGCCCTAGCGGCCTCTCAAGCAGTTGTCGTTTTCTTCCTCATGCTCGGTCTCTTTGGCCAAGCAACATTCACGCTCGACAACGGCCTCTACGCAATGGGTGATCTCACTTTCACAGCCTGCATCATTGTAATCGCTACAAAGATCCAGTTCTGGGAGATTCACAACAAGACATACACTTGCGCGATATCAATGTTTATTAGCATAGGTGGCTGGTTCCTCTGGAACATCATCCTTTCGGCGACGTACCGCAATAACGTCATCTACAATGTCAAAGACGGTTTCTTTGATCGTTTTGGCAGGAATGCGCTTTGGTGGCTTACGCTGATATTGGCCGTTGTGGCGTGCTGGGCACTAGAGGCTGGGATTAAGGCGGCGAAGTTTGCGTGGGTGCCTAGCGATGTGGATGTATTCCGAGAGCTGCAGAAGGACCCAGCGATTAAGAAGAGGTTTGAGCAGGCGGCTGAGGCTGGATTGGCTGCTCATGCGTCTTATGTCAGCAACGAAACCGACGTGCTTCAGCATTTGAGGACGGCTGAGGAGGACAGGCAAAGAGAAGGAGAAGTACAGGAAATACTCGATCGGCCACGCCATTCCAGAGGCGTGAGCGGCAATGATGATAATAATGACGGTGTGACGTTGAGGAAGCAACGGCATTCCGAAAGCGAGGGGAAGGCTCACGAGCCCAAGGTCTCCTTCGCTGTTGCACGAAGAGAGCCGAATGACGATAATGAGGATGAGGATGTTGATGACAACGGGAAAGAAAAGCCGGGAACGAAGAGCACCGATGCGCATGAGCTACTACGACGCGGCTTTGGCAGCGTTGGGAAAAGCTTGGATGCTGTGTGAGCAATGGCGTATAAATATACAAATAAGCATGATGGTAACGATGGCGGTTTTTGCGTCTCTGAACTTTGAAGCGGCGTTCAGTCATGTTGCGGACCACCTACAGCCCATTGCTCTTCTGAGTCTTGCTGAAGTCTAGTCTCGCCGTTGCTGAAGTCAAGTTGAACAAGGGCAAAGAGCGAGCCCCTGCCACCAGTGGGGCAAACACTCAGACATTGAAGCAGAGAAGGAGGCGAATTACCGTTCATACGAGCAAGCGCGGGCCAAATGTGAGGCTCTTGACCGCGAAAAGGCTGCATTGGAAGCTAAAGTCAAGAGCCAAGAAGATTAACGCGAGCAACAGGAGTACAACTACCCCGGAGACTGAATACAACGACGACGAGCTCAAGCTGTCTATTCTGGGATCAGTTACAAGTGATGAGCGATTGGATAGCGCTGGTAAATTTTGTTGCAAGGTACCTATATAGATCTCTAAACATTACAAACCAGTCATACTCCTTCAACGTATGCATGATGAAGTGAATGTCGAGGTCGAGGTCGATGATCCTTGTAGGATTCATAAAGAAACCTAGTCAAAGAGTGAGAACCTCAGTAGCATTACTAGTAATAGAGAACGAGAATATGGCAGATTCTGATATCATCGATCATGAGGAATTTCAAGTTTCATTCAGATGCATTCAGTGCAAGTCGTGATCTTAATGCTTCGCTAATCTATCTAATCGCCTTTTTCATTCCATTGGTATAATGAACCCTCCTACTCAGTAACCTCCGCAGCCTCGGCAGACTCCTTGGGGAATAGAGCCTCGTTTTCTTGCTGAGCCTTGATGAAGGCTTCTTTGAATAGGTTTGCGTCTTCAAAACGACGTTAGCAAAGGCCGTACAACATGGTGTCACAAGGATGAATGGACTTACTTTCACTGTTCGCGAATCGAATAGCCAGTGTCTGGGGCTCTGGGTCGCCCTCACTAACATCGGCTGCAGCATTCCAAACCCAGCTTCGGTCACTACCCACGTTGGGAGAGAGTTTCATGTCCGGCACCACTGCACACTGTTAGCCCCCTTTCGCCAACACCAAGCCCGCCCCCAAAGCAATTCATGAACGGTGGAAGGTCGTACTCACCATAATGGTTCGCACAAACCTTTAATGTTTTATCCCTCCTCATGACCAGCCTCGTCTTGCCATTCTCCTTGTGCTTCAACAACCGCACATCACCCGTCCCACGCTCCTTCCACTCCCTGCTCTCGCGATCAAACTTAAACAGCTTCGCGCGCATCTTAAACGTTTGCTCTTCGAGCTCCTCATTGGTCTTTGTCTCGACCTTTTCGGTCAAGTGCACGACAGGCTCGAAGTGCACTTCTGGGGAGTCGGGGGCATCTTCCTGAAAAAAGCAACGCAGGTTAGCAAGAAATTTCACCGCCAAAGGTCACCACTGTAGAAAGCTGAAGACTGTTGAAGTGGGAAGAAAGCAAACATACACCCTCCCCATCCTCCTCCTTCTCCGCAGCTTGGGCATCCTTCTGCGCTTTCGAACTCCCACTCCGGTCAACCTCTCCCTCTGGCTCCTCATTCTTCTCCTTCTTCGCCCCACCTCCAAACATGCTGAAAACGCTATCCTTTACACCAGCAGCAGCAGTTCCCGCGCCAGCAGCGGCATTGGACGCCATCTCAGTGTAGGTTGCTGGCTTGCCATCTGTTGATTGTTCTGCTGCGGTGGTGGAACTAGGGGTCGCCTCCTCAGTGGTGGGCTTGGTTTCTTCCTGTGCTGACATCTTGGCTGCTGATATGAGGGTACAATCTTGGTTGTCGTGGTGTTCAGTCTTTTGTAGAAATTGAGAGTGAACGACTTTGCAAGTAAAAATTATTATGCAAGGTAGCGGTGCAGGCAATTAATCCCGGTGGCTTGGCGCCAAGCTCTATTCTATATCCGCCCGAGGGGCCTTTTAGGGCAACGCCCCTTATGCAAACATTCATCCAATTATTACCATCCATACCCTGGACTTACACCTTGCGAGTATGGAAAGATAATCATATTAGAGACGAACATCAATTACAGCATGCAGTATGTCGTGTCGCCTGACCTATATTTGACTTCCAAGCAACACCAAAGCACCGTCGCTGCATGTAGCCTGTTACAGATGCCCCTTTCAAACCTTCCGAACAATTCATCACCATCTCATATCGCCAGTAGGAAAGAATACCAACGCCAAAAACCGAGGAACACCAGCAACCAGGTTTCTATGTAGCTTTCGCCTCACGACCTCGGCCCCTGACCTTCGCCTTGACGTTGACCTTCATCTTCTTCTGCTTAGGTGCGCCCCAAATCTTCCACAGCGTCTTCAATACCGCCTTCTGTGACTCCCGCAGATGCTTCCGCCTGTAGTCACCAGCTTCTTGCACAAGTGCTTTGACATCCACCCCCGTAGCTACCTGAGCCAATACACGTGCTTGTCTGGACACCACGGCGGTCGTTCCACGAGTACAAAGGGTCAGATCCTTAACGGTTGACTTTATTCCCTTCAATGTGATATCCTTGCGGCTGTTAAACCTAGTAGCAACATTCCGGGCAAGATCTTTAGTCTGCGCCAGCATGATTTCAGTCATCTTCCCAACATTCTTGCGGTGACGCTTCAGCATAGCCCTCTCCGCTTCCCTCTCAGCATTAGCCCGCTCCCTCTGATGCTGTACCCAGGTCGAGAGCTCGGTCTTGGTCTGATCATAAAGAGTACTAAGGCTTGTCTGTACAGAGCGGAGACTGCTTGGAATGTTTTCTTTCAGAGCACGAGTCGCTTTCTTCCACCCAGCGACCTTCAGCCATGATGATCCGAAGTCCACCTCGAAGCTCTCGCTGATCTTAGGCTTCGACTCCGTACGTACCATGACATTAAGCATGCCGTAAGCATCTTCGCGAGGGATTTGCAGAGCATATACGCCATCGAAAAGAGTTGTGATTTGGTGTTCAATCTCCTTGTCCCCGCGTAGAATATTGAAAAGTAACTTGGGAGATTTCCTCATTTTGCTAAACCAGTGAGGTGGTCTTAGTACTATATGGCAATCTCCGATCACATGGATCTTGAATTCTTCGGACTTGTTTGGTGCCAGAGTATATGCGTCGAGCAGGAAGGAGGCGATGTCTGTGTTGGTAGATAAGCTCCGGGCAGGAGAAATATGAGCCGGAGTAGATGAAGCCGAGCCTGCCGTCACAATGGATGTGCTCGATATGGCAAGAGGTGCAGTTGAAGCTGGCGTTGAGGTCGGAATTTGCAAAGTACGGGAAACAACAGAGTCCGTAGGAAAGACCCTGCTGTTGGAGACTTTGGTTGCTCCCAAAATGCTGGTAAGACCAACTCCTATGACCATCATGCCCAGCAGCGACACTAGCATTGCGGCTATGTACTCGTATCTGTTCAAGCCTTGAAGGCCTTCTTTTCGCATGTCGGCTACGAGTGAGTCGAAGGTTTCTTTGAAGGACCAATGGTTCCCTTCCCATGTCTTCTTGGCGCTAAGCTTTGGCTCACTGCGTATCCGTGACCTGGTGGGACCGTAAGCAATAGCTAGGCATGCTAGATTTCTGTTCAGCTGGCTTGCATTGACATTCAAGAATGTTGCGAGGTCCACAGGAAAGCGCCGTATGATTTGGCCATGGCCATCGATCGAATGCCGAGCTTCAAGACAAATGTGTGGTGTCAAGTAGTCCAGTGTGACTGGATCTTTAACTACCTTGTCCCATCGCGGCTTCTGCGAGATGACGATGGATGGTACTGCATGGCGGCTCATGAAAGATCGTGCGGCCTGGCGAGTCCGTTGGGTCCCAAGATCATCATCTTCTGAAACGACGAAGATTGCAATGTCTGGAATTCTCCAACCCTCCGTTATGGCGAATTCCGATCCAGTCCACGAAGATTCGACCGTGAGTCTGTAGGCGAGCTCTAGGCGGAGAGTGTCATTGCCCTCATCTTTCCTCGCAAATGTACCATGATTGCAATCCTCGACAGTCAACTCGAGGCCTGAGGAGTCGATCAGAACCACTTCCGGGGAAGTTTCCTCTCCAAATCCAGATATGGGAACAACGCTGAATTTGGAAGATCGTCCTCTCTCGGATTCTGGACTCGGGCTTTCCAGCCCAGCCGCCAACGCGGTACCGATCTTCTGAACGATCGCATCCCTGCACTCAGCATCTCCAACATACAAGATCTTATATGATCCACCTTCAGGGGCGAGGCTATGGCTGGTCATGGTCTGTCTGACGGCGACAGCCATTTGGGGTTGGAGGCGATCAAGTAGATTGTTGCAAGGCATGCCGGCAGGCTCGTGCTTTACGAGCATTTGTAATGTGTGGGAGACCTCAGTAAATCTCGAAGAGTTGAGGTTCATGACGCTAGGCTCATCGAACTCGATGGCTTCAGGCTGGCCGTTGGGGTAGAGGTGGGCCTCATGGTCTGAGAAAGCTTTCAACCCTGACTGGCCCGAAGAAAGAGGCTCAGATTCGGTGGAGGTTTCCTGGCTGCTAGAGCTGGCAGATGGGTTTACTTGAGTTGGTCCGTCGACCTGATCGACTGATCCGGCGCCTTGGGAGCGGACATCAGGCTGGTCAAACTCATGTCCATCACTGGAAGTTGTCGACGCTGTCATAGCATCCTGCTCTTCATCATCGGTGGTAGCATTGCTCCTGTCATCGATGAAATCGTAGGAGCTATCGCCAAGGGAGCTGGCCGTATCCTCGCTCTCATCGTGTGTTGAACTCATGTTGACAAGCTGTGACTGTGACAACCAGCCGGCGGGAGTACCATGTACAGGTATAGTTGGAAATGTTAAGGTGACAGAAGAGGATTCGAGATCGGAGCTAGAGTGGGGTTCTTGGGGCTGCTGCATTGGAGTAAGCAGTTGGTCGATAGCCGCAGCGAGCTGCGGAATCTCTAGGAAGGCATTCCGAGCGAGTGTAGATTGGGTAATAGGAAGGACAGATTATGTGGTAGGAGAAGTGAAGTACTAGGTAGCACCTTACCAGGAATACAGACTTTGGTCCTCGGGGTGGAGCGGCCAAGGCAGCCTTATGACTCTAACGCTCTCAGCGGTCACGGGAACGCCAGGTATACTGATGACGAAGACAGTGGTGGGAAAGCTGTAGAAGAGCCTTAGGACACGATCTGACGATCCAACAAGGTCGTGTTCAACTCAGAGTGTTGCCGCTCTGCTTGGTGAAGGTGAAGTGGTTGATGATAACGAGGAAGTGGGGTTAAGGTTGCCTGAATGGATGATGCCCCGCGCTAGAGTACGATAGCCTTATCACTGTTGCGACAACGTCGTGAATGTATGCTATGTTGCAATCCTACCACGTCGTGTTTGCATTGGATGTAAGGTCCCGAGAGTGTGTCAACATGTGCTTGTTGGCTTGTCCATCGCCTTTTATATGACGACATCTCGAGAACATTCAATAGATAGGCCGATGCTCCTTGCAATTCCCTCTCGGAAAGCAGTAGTAGCATTGATAGATCATTATAGGAGCAAGATGTATCGTTGACATGCACGCGAGAGTGTGTTCAAACGTTTCTCAGAAAGCCTGGAATGCTGTTCAGGGCCATCCAAACTCCCAGGCTTTGATTCGTCCGATGCATCACGTCCTTGGAACGGTCATTATGATAGGTGATGATATGTTTTTAGTGTTGCTGTACAGGAAGCTAGATGAAACCACCCTGGCTTCAGGTAATTATAGTAGACCTGTCCGTGGTATATATGGGCGTCCAGAAACACCTCCCAATGCAAAATATCAGAACGAAAACGCTGTTGGACAAACCCTGCCATGTATGCCGCACAGGTGCTGGAAGAAATGAATGACCTTTAAGAGAGAAGCCATGCTTATGCCATTTCTAAGCAGACGCCCAGCCGCCTGCTACATTTACCCATTCCGCAAGACAACTTCCCATCTTGCCTTCGACATCAACGATGTCGGTGTCGCACTTGCATCTGCAGCCAACACCGTTCTCCTTCACCGAATCCCATGTTTCCCAAAATTCGTCTTCTTCTTTCCTCTTTTTCTCGTCCGCAGTCGTCATTTCGAGGAAAGGAGGTCTGGACAGTTGCCGGTTCCCAGGCGCATTTGCTGGGCAATGCTGTATGGTCGTATGCCGATACCCAATATCTCTGAAGTAGTGGATGTCGCTAGGAGCTAGTAGGACCCCAGCTGCGAGTGAATGAATTGGTGCATCTCCCCACTGGTAGCCGTGTCAGTACATAATTTCATTGGAAGGAGTGAGAAGTCATACCCTTTCCATCCAGAAGCCGCCACTTCGATCCATCATATCAAAGAAGTCGTTGTACTCCTTACTTCTGAACCAATCTAGTCTTGCAATCTCAAAATTACTCCAGAAATGGCACATATTGTATGTTTCGCCTTCCATGCCCTCTGGGTCGACATCTGGGACCCCGCCCTGCCCAGGCTCTGAGCTGAGTATCTCCTCTGGCAATGGCGGCTTGTACTTCGGGTCGTCCGTTGGAAGTGAGGTTTCTTCGGCGCCCCCGGCAGGCTCCGCAAACATCTCCCAAAGACCCTGTGACGTTATATTGTTGACCCGCTTGTAGGCCGAGGCATAGCGGAAGATGTTGGGCACGGTCTCTCTCAATTCTTTGACAGCGATCGTGAAGCCGTAAGTCTTTTTAGCGCGTTCCATGTGTATGAAAGGGTCGCTGCGGCTGATTAGCAAGAAGCCCTTTTACTGGACATCATAACTTACTAGGTGAGGTCACAGAAATACTTGATCTCTGGCTCAACGCGCCAGTACCAGTCGTACTTTTGTAGAAGCTCATGCTTGTAGAAGAAGCTGTAAATACCGTTAGCGGGCTGAAGGCCAACAAGCTTAGGCTGCTACGCACCCTGAATAGAATCTGCACATATGGTGATAGCTCTCCATACCACCATACATAATTGCAGCGTCTCCTTGTTTGCGAATGCCCTCTTTCGCCGTCTCAAGATCGACCCAATTGGGGTATCCCCACATCCCTGGGTCTATCTTGCCAAACTCCACTGGAGCACTCGTATGGTTCAGGATCGTTTCCTTAAATGTTATGTTGAAGTCTCCGTCATTAAGGAACACATATGGATAATGAAACCACCGATTGAAGTGCCTTTCCATCGACTTTATAGACTGGACCACACCTTCCAACTCTTGATTTCTTGCCAAAACTACCAGCGCTGCGTTTGCTCGTGGTCCCTTCGTTTGAGGTTCGAGGCAACCGGTCACAAAGACCTTGTCGTACTCCTCACTTATTTTGCTGCGACACTGTCAGAACGTAGCCTGTGAGGTGTGACCAGGTAGCACAATGCTTACCGTATGGCTGGCGGCGCCCCAGCTGGCATCATTAAACTTCCGGGCGATGATTCATGCCGAACGATAAGAACAATTATGAGTATTATGACAATGCATGGAAATAAAAGTACAGCGCCGAGAGGGACAGAAATCTTCGAGTTGCCTTTCAGCCGTATGCGTCTCTTGACGAAAGATAATCGTGGTATGATTCTTTCTTTTTCGTTGGTGAGATCTGACAGAGAAGGAAGATTTGGAGTGGACGGTATCCGCTTCACGAGGTTTTGGACGAACCCCATTGCTGCTGCAAGCCCACGGCGGGCTCAAAGATTAGGGACCAAGTAGATGGCAATGCTGTCGGCAGCCAATGCGTGATAACTTCAGACTGAAGACAACGAGAATAAGTATGGTTCGCCCTGGCTAAGGTACATAGAAGCAGGACTGTAGTAGAGGTCCTTGTCAAAGAGACTGTGGAGGATGCCTGGCGAAGGATGCGACGAGCGGTGAGGGTATATCCCGGGCACGGAAAGTGTACTAATATATTAATAGCCCCTACACTCGGCTACTTGTCATGAGTGCTTCTGCTTGAGTGTTGTGGCAAGATGTCGTTGTGGACCGTACGATACGAGGTTGGAGATCGAATTTCGAGGGGATGCAGCTATACGGCGCTTGTGGACATAAGTGGAGAGTCATACACCGATGGAACAAAACGAGGCTCACATCGATTTGGTAGTCATCCGCCCTTAGTAAGTGATGTGTCTTGAATGCTGTACAATGATTCGATCTCACGCGCAAGCAACCCTTTCTGTCGGGGATGGCTTCAGGGCTTGTCTACTATCGGCTAGCTTGCCGAGCCACTAGCTCCATCATCCTCTGGGGGCAATTTCACCGGCTTCAAAGCGAAGTTCTTCGAGATCTTGGTCTTCAATCAAATCTTTGAACGGTGACTTGGTTTAATGTATGTTGGATGAAATTTATGACTGGCGGAACTGTACACTGGAATAGAAGTGGTTAAGAAATCACTTCGTCCTGAAAATTCCGAGCCAAAATGATTTCAATTTCCATGTTCAAAACCTGAAAGCCATCCAGAACCCTTGTTTGTCTGTCGGACCCTTGTGCGATTTTAATGGTGACTTTGCCTATTCACTGGTGCCTCGTGCTCTCCTCACTCGGAGGCGGAACATTACAATGAGCTTCAACGCAAAAAATCTGACATATGGTACACAAATCACTCGAAAATAAAAGGTCGTGTCTGACCGAATGTACAGAGTCGAATGAGCCTGCGTTTCTGCGCAAGCTCAGAAGCCAACACGGAGGCAGTGATTCGGCTCGTCATGAGCGGCCACTCGCAAGGCCCAGGAAGCAGGTCAAGGATGGGGAAGCGGACGACCAGCCTACATATGTCGTGGAAAACAGCCAGGATACTTTGTCAAAGGCAGAGTATGACGCTCTAATCAAAGCTCAAGACTCTGAGGAAAAGGGCGGCGAGGGCTCTCTTTCTTCTCCAAAAGCAGACTCTAAGAACCCTGACAACGCCGACGAAAGCGAGGAATCAGCCGTAGATGCTGTACTGGCGAAGCAGCACGTCGCAGCAATTGGGGCCTCAAACAAGAGGAGACTGGCAAAGGTTGTTGGTGATGAAGAGGAAAGAGCGAAAGGCGTTGTGAAGGACAAGTCTCAAGAGGGTGGAAGGAAAGTCAAATCGAAGAAGGGGAAGAAAGTCAAATTATCATTCAGCGAGGAGGCCGCTTAGTGGTGGAAAGTAGCTCTTCGAGCAACTGTAGAAAATTGTCGCTCCATTTCGGTTCGTGGCCACATCGTGGACATTCTTGATGCTGTCAAAACACATTCGTCTAAATTCAATCGTCGAAACTGCGTAAACACTTTTGACAACTTTCAGTGTAGCCTTTCTAAGAAGGCTTGGCGCCATACTCGAACGCCAAGGTGACAGAAATCTGCCCCGGTCTCACCCCTCATCGAGGATAGGATTGCTATGAGGTCATGTTTTAAAGTATTCGGAATGGCCCCTATAGCCAAGCCTGGCACCCGTACTTTAGCCCTACTATAGAAATCTTATAGCAATAGCTATTTAAGTATAAATATCGCCCTATTAAATTATAAATATATAGAAACGAGGCCGGGAAATAAGCCTAGCTATACGCTCGGTAATTACCTACGCTCGGAATATCGTAAAATTACTTTTTAAAGTTATATAAATACGTACTAAAGTCTCTATATCGACGATTTCGAATAACGCCCGATATTTAACTAAATAAACCAAAATTTATAATAAGAATTTAATTATTAATATATATTCTAGCTAGCCCCTATTATTATTATAAAAAGAAATTAATTAAATACTATAATTAATTATAACGAGTTATATATATTATCGGAAATTATAAATAATAATAATCTAAAAAATAAATATTAAAACTTCGCGAATAATAATAATAAAAACTTTTATAGAAATATAATTTAATAAATATTTACTATATTTTAAACTTATTTAATATTAAAAATATAGAAGAGATATTATTATTAAATCCTAGATTATATATATTAAATATTTTATTTTAAAATAGGATTTAATTATTTTTATTAACGAAACTTTAATTAAATTAATTAAAAATTAAAAATAAATATATATTATTAAATTAAAAAATAGAGAGTAAAAACTAAAATAGAGAAAAAAACTATTTTCTAGTTATATAATATTAATATTTTAAAGAGTAATTATTTATATTTAAAAAAGTCTATATTATATTTATTTACTATAGAAATTTAAATTAAAATAAATATTTATTCTTTAATTAATAATTATAAATATATTACGAAAATAAACGGAAAAATTTATATATATAAAGAGAATTATAGTTCTTCTCGATAAGAGAATTATATATAATCGGGTTTTATTCTATTTTAGATATTTTAAATTTTTATATAATTATTATTTAAAACGGGGTAGAATTAACTAGTATTAATATTAAAAATATATTCTAGAATTATTACTATTACCGACGGGTTACTAGTTTACTATATTATATTTTAACTACTCGATATACTTTATATAAAATAATATTAATAATTATATATCGTAGTAATAGAAATTATTATTTATTTAATTTTAGATTTAATTTTTTAAATTAACTCGATAATAACCTAGATTTAAATTTTATCGAATATATTAAAATTTTTATAAAAAATCGTATAATAATTCGCTAATTATTTATTAAAAAATAAAAGACTTTAGGAATAATATAGTTAGAAAAATAAAATAAGAATTAATAAAGAAAATAATATTAATTTATTTATTAATAATTACTAATATCGCTATAATTAAATTATAGAGTATATATAGATAATAAGTTAGAATTATAATATAATTACTTTATAAATAAGCGATTTTTTTAATCGTTTACGCGTTAATATATTTATAAAAATATAGAGTAAACTCTAAATACTCTAAGCGCTCGTGAGTGGTTTCTTATGAGAATCCCTAAATTTAGATATGCGCCACCAACCTCTGGTTATGGCCCCCATCAATGGCCCCACTTATGGCCATAGCTCCCATTCATGGCCATCGCGCATTCCATTCATGGCTATGGCCCCATTCCATTTATGACGAAGACCCTCACTCATGGCTAAGGCCCCTACTTATGTGTCGCTGTCGTACTCCCAGAGCTGTCACCATGCATACGCTTTCGCATGCCTGGGCGTTACCCGCGCGAATCGATCGAATCCGGGAATCAAAAGTTGCTGGCGTTAGGGGTGGTTCCGGGGGGTCGCTGCCGTCGATAAGGCCGATCATGGAACATCATATATACGCGTATGTATAGGCTATAAATGGGGGTATGCGCGCATCTATGGGGGCAAGAATGGCCATATATGCGCATATCTATGGGCCATGTATGCGCGTATCTATGGCAGCAGCTATGGCCATGTATACGCGTATATCTATAGCAGTAGTAATGGCCATGTAAATAAATAATCCTGAGCGACCCTCGGCTTTGAGCGGCCTTGAGAATCCTAAATAACCCTGAGCGGGCCTGAGCGGGCCTGAGAATTCTTAATTATTCATAATCGCCCTCTAGCGTATTCCGAATACTTTAAAACATGACCTCGTATTCTTAACGTGTCTCTTTCGGAGCGGTTCGTTACTACGCCTGATTGAGGTTCAGGCGCAGTTACGGATTTACCTTTCTAGCACGTGTCTCCATGGAAAAGCGGCGACAATAGGAAAGCCACTTACTATCGACGTCGCTCCCTCAAGCTTATGTTTTCCTGTCTTCCTCAACACTCTTAACTCCTTCTTTCCTTCTTTCTCTCCTTGTTTACTTTTGCCCCCGGATTTGTTCTTCCTCCAACCGCCCTCCTCTGGCCCTGGTTAGCCTTGCTCGCTCGCTTAGTTGTCCGCTCCTCTTCTGCCGTCCTGTCATCAACGTTCGAATCTCGACCTTCACTGGGAATGCGTCAAAGGCTGCGACGATCTTGATCTCTTACAAGCCCTCCAACTCGACCCCTTCTCCCTTATTTGGCGACGCGTATTTCCCCCTCGGCTAATTGGTTGTCGCCTTTTGCAACCCCAGTCCCTCCTCGCCCTCGAACCGCCTGGCCTTCCACAATTTCGTCCCATTCCCCGGTCCCTTGCAGTTCGCCTTCCCACATTCGTTGCAGCAGCAGCCTGCCCCAGCTTGTATATACTGGCTGTCGGTCATGGCCATAGCCACAATAGGGGCGCCAGCGAAGTGAATTCGACTCAAGGCTTCTGCACGGGCGCAGCAGGACCAATCGAATAAATAGCTCACTGGCACCAGGGGTCACGTCGCTAGTGGTGGGTGATGTTTCCTGCATGGGTCTGGCAATTGGGTATCCACGTCGAGTACAGTTCAGTTGGGTTTCAGGCATCAGCCGTTACTGACGTGCTAGCGGCTCCGTCGAGAGGATGTACATGTGCACTGCCCCGTACCTCGAAAAGACGGCGTTTCGACCTTGCCAGTGGTGACGACTCTCGTATGGATCTAAAGGGCGATGATTAGGCGTCCTCGTGGAATTCAGCTCAGCTGGATTTCGGAAATTAGCCTGTCGCTAACGTGGCAACGGCTCGATCGAGAGGACCATGCGTTTGCACTGCCCAGCGATGCCTGGACTGGGGACGAGCCTTCTGGAAGTGTGAAGCTTTATAATGTGCCGTATTACCGAGCACTTATTACCTGCGCCAGTTGCAGCGATAGGTCTCGAGCTTATAAATGTAATGGTCTGGCGTACGGACGCTGAACCATGTCCAACTGGTGAACTAGCAGCGACCAGTAATAGATATACGAAGATCCGTATTGCGAGGGCGCTGCCAAGAGTCCTGCGAGGCGTCCAGCAAGGCGGGGATTCGCGACGACCCAGCTGGCTTAGCTTAAAGACCTAAAGACACGACGGATAAATATGTCCGAGGGGCGTAGCGAAAACTCAGCCTCTGTGGGACGTGAATCGAATACGAGGCTCCAATGGCAGAGAGGCACGCCAGTGCGTGCTGCAGGATGTGAGATAAATGAACAGGGATCGAGCATGCTCGGTCTAGCGGTCGAGCAGTAATGGCCAGAGATCGTTTTTGGTCGGTCCTCAGCAATTCGTTGGTTGTAGGGAGTGCGGGCACGGTAACGCCGCTGTGTGTACGACTCAGAAGCGTATATAATCCTTGTCTCGCCCCATTCTGAGCGTCTTGCTTTTCCAACTTCAACTCTACACACAGCTCCTTTATCCGTACCTGAGACACACAGTGCCCTTGATCGAAATGGATCCCATTTAACTGTACCAAGCCCCGGCCAATGACCATCGATGGCGTCGATTGGTGATGTTCCTGTCGTCTGTGGAGAGAGGAATACCCCTACGGTTCCTGGACGCAGTGGCGGATAGGGTCGACGACTCGACGATTACGACCTGATTGAAGTCCTTGACTTGACTGGCCCGTCGTCGAAGGATCCTCTCGATCTCTCCTACAAGCAGGCACCAGATCTCAAAGGCACCAAACTATACGCCGGAGGTAAAGTCCGCTGTCAATTTCTGCTTCCCCAACGCGTTCTCTTTAAAGCTTGGCTCTCCTAGGAAGAGTCTCCCAGGATTCTATATTCATCTATGGCGAAGCTTTGACGTCTGCTTCCACTGATTGGAAAGCGGACCACGGAGCACTTGCCACGGAGGCCCCCTCTCCCAGGCTTTAAGATCTTCTATTACTTGCAGCGGCACCTGTTCATTATCGCGCGTTCTCGCTTTTTCTCCCTATGGCGTATTTCTAGTAGACTTGATATGATGACACTATCTCTATCCAATTTCAAAGCAATACCTGTTCGAATTCTGGAATTAGAGCGCCAGTATTGAAGCGGAAGATTCCGTTGAAAAGATCACCCACGAGCTCCTGAACAGTGGCGAGGCATCGTGGACCTCCTGCTCTCACACAGCTACGGTCCTCCTGGGCAACTACCGAGCACATCTGGCGCAGAGACTCTTCTTACGCCAAAGGTTGCTCTTGCAAGCAGACTTGGAAAGAAGGCCGAACAAAAAGCCTTTGATGCAATACTGTTGTTCTGAAGATATCCTGAGCTACAGTTCCAGATGGAGTGCTAATACAAAAAGCGAGGGCTGAGCGTCATTGGTCCTACGCTTCGTCTACGCTTGTGACTCGGTTTTCCAGCGACCACGCTCTATGGTATCAAGACATGATGTATCACAGCTCTTTCATGGTCATTCATCCCCTGACCGAGTCACGCCGAAAATAGGCTCTGGTTACGACACGCAACGGGGTAGAGTCTGAACGCTTCCTCGAGCCTCGCCGTTGTCACACATGCCTGGCACGACAAGTCTGCTGCCGCAGTGATTCCCTGTTGGTTTTTACGCAGTCCAGACAAACGGATCGAGGAAACGAGCTGGCAGACAAATTGACAAAAGAAGTGATAGGCTGGAGACAGACGCGCGGTAGAGGGGGAAGACTTGTGGAAATCGACACAGATAACATTGCCGCGAAACCGAACTTCCTTGAACACTTGAGACCATCAGCGCAAACGGAGCTGACTCGACGAATCGAGTCACAGGGGAACCGCGACTGGAAGAACCAGACCAAAGGCCGGACCACACACAGACCGACGCCGACTCCCACACGAGACCTGAGGGAGGAGGTTTGGGAAAGAACGGATCTTAGAGAGATTCTTAATACACCTAGATTGGCCAAGAAAGCAGCACGTTTCATGATCCTAATGAGACTCTTCGGGCAGTATGGAGTAATATCGCAGATCGAGATAAGTCAAGGCGCGCACTGAGCTCTTTGGATACTATAGTACAAGCAGGGATCAGGAGTACCCTCTAGAGGATCCAGATTTTCAACTTCACGTGAAACCACAGATGTATATAAGTAGCTAGCCCATCGTCTGCATGGCCACATGGCTGGCTCGGGCGTTATATTGAGAAGAAGAAGAAGGTCAGCACGAAGCCCAGGGTCAGCACGGGGAGCCAAAGGCTCCTGGGAGAAAAATTGCTCCAATGACTACCAAGGATCAAAAGATGGGAGCTCCTGTTTATTGCCCGTGGCATATAAACTCAGAGGTTCCCAAATGTCTTGCGATCGCGTCCTACAGTATTAACACCTGCTTTGTCCCCAAGCAAATCCAAATCAGATATTACTCTCTTAGCTGCGCAACGAAGTATAGTCTAACCCTGTAATTCCAACAGATCATGACACAAATGCGACTCTAGGTATCGATCTTTATAGAACATGCCTGGCGATGGACATTCCTCGACAATGCGTAGTCTGGTCATACACAACGCTGTCATCGTAGGTGGTCAAGCTCGGTTGCCACAGGCTGGAAATTCCGACAAGCATCCGTCTGGCGCTTCTCCACAGTCACCGATCTTTTAGCCAGATTGATTCGCGGAACCTGCGTGGGATCCGGCAGGCTGCCTCCGAACGACGCGAACCAAGACGTCAAGGCGTCCACCAGGAGCTGCATTTCCCCCTGGTCGTACAACACGCCATTATCGGCCTGATTGTACGCGACGACGATACCGAGCGTGAAAGCGACTTGCTCCGTCACAGAGGTGAATTTCCATTGGCCGTACATCGTCATGCCCGAAGGACCAGCACCCTCGTCCAGAACAGGTTGCCAGCTGTTCCCCAGACCGTTCTCTCGATTTTGTTGCCGTGCAATAGAATAGCTTATAAGGATCTTGGCGACGCTTCTAATCGTGACAATTTGACAGCTTTTTGTAGCGTTTACTCCTTGGGCCGCATTCCGCACTGTACGTCATCTACACATCCACTGAGGCCTTGTTCGCGTGAACAGTAGCAGTCTGTGTTGCGTTTCCCCACCAGCCGCACTGGTAGATCGGATCTGCGCCTAGCTTAAAGTGCTTAAGCAGCATCCTCATAATCGAGGGACCGTCTTTGTATGAGAACGAAGCCGCGACAATCAACATAAATGCCGTGCGGGTATCCTACCTTTCGTTGCAAAACTTAAGACGCTTTAGCATCTACTCCTCACTCAACAAGACGTCTCAAATTCCCCTCTTGAGTGGATATTGAGCAGGCGTGAAGCGGACCAGTTCCGAGCGCAAGTTTGAGCGGCGATGCGTCTTCGGCACCAACGTCGTTGATCCCAATACTGTACTCAGATAGTAGCAAGTCAGTAGTGCGGTAGTCGGCTTCCCTGATAGCTTTCCTCATCGCAACTCCGTAGTCATCAATTCCAGACACTAGATTTGGGCACCTCCTTCAAAAATGATTTCATTACTCTTGGCGTCATGAGAGATGGCCAGTGCGTCCTGGAGGGTCTTCAGATCAATAATTCCCAGAATTTGAAGAGCATTTGCACCGTAGTAGGGCTGCTGTACGCTGCTGCTCGCTCCAGTGAACCATCGTGGCTACTATGCTTTAAGCCAACGCTATATTGGCAGATTAGGTGCACCGTTTCCTCGTTGTCTCTCTTGGCGCCTATGCCTTTCGCTAGCCTAAGCGCTTTCTTCCTAACATTCGATGTATTGATTCCGACGCTTCGTAGGAATAGCTCAATAATGGATACGTATCTAGATGAGAGGGCGGATGGGCCACCGCTGATTTCTATCAACAGCTTATTCAGGTCTTCCTGACCCCCTGGCTGTCTTAAATGACTTGCCTTATCGCTCGGCAGGAAAAGTTGCACCATAGCGGTACGACCTTTTCAAGAAGCCGCTTGGGTCAAAGGGACAACCCTGCTTTGAAACACGTCTGTTTCTATCAGATGTTGCTCTTTAAGTGATATCATGCCCAACACCGAGAATCCGAGATTGTGGGTTTGGGTAGAAGCCGATATACGCGCCGAATTTTATGAGACTGGTTGGTGCAAAAAGCACAAAATGCTCGGCACAAATTGCATTGCTTGCTGGGAGTCAATAGGAATGCTATTAAGTATTGCGTAGCACTCGTCATAATTGTAAGAGTCATCTTGACCCATTCCCGCTTCTCCACGCATCTCTACGCGGTCTGTTCAAGCTCAGATAGCCTCCGTCCTCAGCTACTCCCAGTAGACGAGAAGGAACCGCTGGTGGTAAGGCAAAACGGGGATGAGTCTTTCAGGTAGCACTCACGTGATACCAGGTCACTCATTGGCTCTTCTGTTGGATACGTCCGTCCAATTCATCGCATCCACGACGCTGAAGCGGCAGATTGTGGCTTATTGGAAGCAGGCTTCTTCTCAACAGCGAGGCCAACGAGAAGTCCTTGTTGCAATGGTATGAGCCCGGAGCGAAGTCATATACGGGATGAGATCATCACGCACACCTACATCGAGGAGGTGGTCATTTTGGAGGGTGGGGTTAATAAGGGATGTCGCGCTGGGAAGACTGTAGGGATAGGGCGCGTATGCGTATCGGAAGCATAGGATGAGGCATGAACTTTACTACAAGGCCCGGGACCAAGAATGTTTGCAATTCGTGAAGATGAGAGCGACGGATGGCGACAATCTCCGAAGGCAGCTTCTAGCTAGTCTTGATCGGTTTTGCGTCCAAGTGCAAGGCTCTGCACGGAAATCGTTCTTGACCATCCCGCATGTTGGCTTCGTCCGATGCTGAGATGTGGCACCTACCTCTCACTCGGACCGAAAATGAAAGCATTCATGTTAGCCAATGCAAATCAAAAAGCCTTCGAAAGTGGTGCATGTGATTCTTCAAGCTTTGTACACAATACTGACCACAAAGAGAATGACGACCATCACGATAACGATTGCACCAAAAGCAGCAAAGCCTAGTCTTCTTCCCCTGCTCAAGCTGCCTTGCACAAAGCTTCCGGCCAAGTCTTGTTTGACGAGAGGGATAGAGAGTAGAAAGCCAATGCCCGCAAGCCAGTATCCAACAACGATGATGACCGCCAGAGCAATCCTCGTGCCATCCAGATACTCTTGGCTGCTGCTGTCCACGTTGCGCAACGCTAGTCCGATGATCTCTGGTCCTGTCGAATAGATGAGGACTTGGACTGCACCCCATATAGCGATCCCAAAAGTCTTGTAATGCGGCGGTAATAAGAGAGCTATGAGGCTGTTGATGGCGCCCAGCCATAGTTCTGCGGTCAGATACGCTGCAGACATCGTACCATACAAGACTCTGATTCCAGACACCTCGCTGCCGCCTTCTGCAGCACGAGAGAATAGCATCAGTAAGACAAAGATGCTGGAGACCATGCCTCCAGCCGCGACCAAATACAGCGGTAGTGTGTTCGTGCGCAACCAGAATGCAGAAGTGAGTAGCCCACCAAGAAGCACGGCCACAGAGCCCACTACACCAACGATAATCCCATATTTCGAAAGTATGTCAGGGTAGTCAGGATACAAGTCCGAGAGATATGTGGGCATATAGTAGCCAAAGACGTTACCAGCGAGCTGGCGGAAGGATGCAGAGAGCACGAGTAACCAGAAAGACCGCATACGAGACAGGTAGCTAAATGTGGCACGAGCGTCTCCATAGGCAAGAGACGCCTTGGTCCTCGATGAGGGGCCGTTGATATGGTGGCTAACTCGGCTGGGAGAGTCTTGGTTGATCAAAGACGTCTGGCGTCTCGGCTCTCTCACAAAGAGACGGATCAAGATCGCGACGACGATGCCAACAATGCCGATAGCGATGAGTGCGGTGTTCCAAGGCGTATTAGTGTTTGCAAAGGCTACAGCGATCTGACCCGAGACCGCTTCTCCGATGTAGACGCCAACATATAGCACGCTGTATTTACGTTAACGAGTGGAAGTACGAAGCGTCACTTTGAAATGTTCCGGACCTTTCACCGAAGAACACATATTCCTTGCCCATCAGATCGCTGATCAAACTCACACTCACAGATTCGACTGGCGCTTGACCTATGCCCATTCCGATTCTTGCCAACAAGATCTGCCAGAAATTGTGGCTCAGGCCTTGAAAGATAGCGCAAAGACTCCACCAGAGCGCAGCAATCGTCAAGACCCACACTCGAGCCCCAGTGTAGTCTGCGATATATGCAGTAGGTAGAGCGAGGAGAGCATACACAATACCCGTTGCATAGCCAGACACTATTCCATAGCCTGCCTCAGATAAGGCCAAGGACGCGATAACATCGTTCTTGAAGTATGAGAGGATGAATTTGTCGTATTGAGCCAGGAAGTAGTTGAGGAATAGCAGGATCAAGGAGAGCGTGATGCGCCAGATGGGCACGTTTGGTCTCGATATCAGCTTGCTGTTTGGATCGTCCGTTGTGGCTTGTTGCCCTCTGCCATCGCTGTTGTTCTCGGCGCCAAGCTGCTCATTGAAATGGCCCTTCTCCATGGTTCTTTGGCAAGGATGAGGTGCAACGCGCGCTTTCGGGAGTAATCGAAATTTCAACAAGACACCTCTCAAGATATGCTCTCAACTCTTTTGACGACATTTCCAGCATGTTGTTTGAATGAGTGCGTAGGCCGCCGTCTCCCATGTCTTGCTCAAGCGGGATGGAGGTGTGGGGTATGACGTTCTTCATCTCTAGTTTTCCCATGCAGGGTCTTTTTGATACAACTAGTTGAGACGAGGGCGTAGTGTTACGAGGTCCGTTGGAAGGCCCGATGTCTCGGGCCATGCTGCAAAAAGTCTCTTCCGCTTTCCTTGGTGCGCAACGGTGTTATCTTCAACGTGCTTCTCTTTTGCCAGTGTGTAGCACGCCAATGAGAGCTTTTTTTGCTACATGCTTGCGACGAAGTATGTAGCGACACCTACTATCTACAATTTTGTTTTACAACGTTTTTCCTCAAAGCTGAAAGACAGCGAGTAAGACGAATCCTCGTAAAGCGGCTTTCTATTAGCGCCAAGGAAAGCGGAAGAGTTTTGTGACGAATCATCTCTCGGCATCCCGTAGCAGCTCACAGGACCTCGTGCCACCTCAGCGGGACTTTGGTCTCTTCGTAACCCGTTAACAGCGCCCCAAGACACCAACGACCCAGATCGTACGTTGCATGATCCCAACACAAACCAAACCAACCATCGTCCAGCTCAGGATACGGACTTGGCTTGGGAGCGCGAGCATCGTCGTGAATAACAAGGCGCTTTCCATGCCCTCGATGAGAGCAGGGCGCATCATCACACTCGTCAACTCCGATGCTATCCCACCCTTCGCCTGCCTCTTTTCGGCTACAGCTGCGATGTAGAACAGAATGAAGTTGTTGACGTGAAATGTTGCCTCGAGAAACGAAACAGCTCGCCAAGAGGAATTGGTATCATCAGATCCGTGGACGATGGCCAAGGGTAGTAAGGAGTAAACAACGAAGTCTCCCAACAAATCTAGAAACCCACCCAAATCCGATGCAATGTTCCGGTGACGAGCCAATGCGCCGTCCAGGCAGTCTAGGGCCCGATTTAAGAACCAGAAGACTAGGGATAGGGTTTTTTGCTGTCCTGTTGCAAAATAGCAAGATAGCAGGCCGGTGAAGAACGAGGCGGCCGTGACGTGTAGCGGACAGATGAAAGGGGGAACGTGTCGGCAGCAGGGATCAAATATTCTATCCTTAAGAGACCGAAGTTGGATGTCGAACATCGCGGTATAGAAGATGCAGCAGCCTTCTCCGCCCGTAGGTGTGTGGAAAGGACGAAGGTGTGTCTGACCCTGCCTTGCAAAGACGCGGCTTTCTCAATCAGCGCTAGTATTTCGATACGATGAGCTTATCGATAAGGTGTCATTGACTTTCTCTGCTGAGCTGCAACCCGCACAGCGGCTTCGTGCATTCTCTCCAAAGCCTCTGGCCTTGGCGCAATGATTATAAGGCTGTCATAGCTCCTGCGTCGATATCTGTCTCAGTGGCGCGTTAATGGCGACCTCGAAGCCATTTTTGGAGCCGTCCTCTGCTCTTTGGCCGCGCCCCGTTCTCGGCCTGCTACTAGGAAGCGCCATCGTCCTCCCTCAAATCTACCAACCTTCGCTCGACCTCATCTACACCAAGCTCCTCCTCTCCCCCTTTAATAAATCATCCATTTTTGAGACCATCTGGACCGTCCTCATATACGCCATCATCGAAGCCTCATACACCTACAAATACGCCCGCAATACCAAGTTGCGGCTCGCCAACCTCAAGGATGGAGGCCGAGACACACCCAGGCTGATTCCGAAGCTGCGGCGCCCCTCCAAGCGCATAAGAGAAGGGATCATATACATCACACCACTCCTCATGATGGACCTTACAATGATCAAGAAATTTGGTGGCGTCCCGGTGGCCGACATGGCCCTCTCCGGCAACTACGCCCCAACCACGGTCTCCATGCGTGGCAACTTCCTCGCTCCCACACTCCACAACTTCACCCCGTCGCCTCCACTCCAAACGCAGCGTGCTTTGCCTCCTCTCCCTCTGACAAGCCGACAGTTATTCCTGCAGCTCGCGTCCAGCATCTTCATCTACAACGCCGTCTTCTTCTTCTTCCACCTTGCGCTGCACAAACTGTCTCTCCTTAGCAAATCCACAGCATCCACCACAAGCACGGCGAGATAAATCTACAGATCACAAATCAACTAGATATAGTTGAGCGGCTCGGGCTGGTACCGCTGGCGAACTTCTCGCTCAACATTATTGGGAGCCACGTGCTCACGAGGATGCTGTTCGTGCCGATGTTCATTTGGCTGTTGGTGGACATACACTCAGGGATGGATCAGGCATGGGGATATGACAAGATACTGCCCAAGGGTTGGGCGGCGGGCAGCAAGAGGCATAGTGCGCACCATCAGTACGGGCAGAAATACTATGAGCCGTTCTTCAATTGGTGGGACGATGCGTATGAGTGGATGACGAGGAAAGCGCAAGCCAAGACAAGACCAGGATCTGCGGAACAAATATCGTTTGACTATCTATGAAGAATGCCTTGCTTTATACTCTCCTGCCAACCCCTTGAGATCATCCGCCACGCATGGATCCATCAGGTTGCCGAACCACCCCTTCTGACGATGGCTCGACAGCCCCAAGTTCTCCAGCAGCATGTCGGCATACGCTACGACATCGAAATAGAACCAGCTTCCCAGCTGGCCCTTGTTGAGATACCTCCTTCGGTCCCACGCGACCGTCATTGCCACATCCTGTTCCATGACCTCTGCTTTCGCAGCGACCTTTCCATCGAGATACCACACCGCCCACAGTGCCTGCGCTTCCGCGGTTCGGAAGTTATTGCCCACCACCATCTTTCCCGAGAAGACGATGGAGTGGTCTGCTGCGTCAATGAGAGGTGCCATGGCTTTGTAGAGGCGGAATGGAGTATGCGTGGGCTCGATCTTGCGGTACGCGGGAGGGTGGCCGAGATGTGGGAATCTGGATAGGATCTGCGGGTCGGCGGCGTCTTCTAGTGCCTGCCAACGGGATTGGATCTTAGGGTCTGCTGCGATGATGGGTACGGAGAGACCGAGACGGAATGCCTGCACTGGTGAAAGGATGGTGGATGTAGGTGACCAGCCTGTGCAGTAGACGAGCACGTCAGCTGGGATCGTGGTGAGCTTGTCCTCAGACCCGTTCCTTGGAGCAAGCACCACCCAATTCGTGGAAAGATGGTGGATCTCTTGGCGGTAGACGTGGACCTTGGTGGCAATTGTAGATAGCAAGTCAGGGCGTGTATTGACGCCGGAGCTGTCGTTCTGCCAGAAGATCGGCGTGTCAGGCTCCAAGTTCGCAAATCCCATGTCTTTGCCCTCTTCTCTCTGATAGTCCACCACGCCTCTCAACCCCTTGTCGAACCCATCCCACAGATTCTTCAGATATCTCCTCCCAAACCATGTCCCATGCAATATCTTGGCCAGCAGCCCTTTGCTCCCAAACGGATTCGGCAGAAAGCTCGCCAGAAAGCGATTGTAGAATCCCTCGTTGCTATTGGCGTACCGCTTGCTCACGGGCTGCGGAGCAAAAAAAGCAGCTGGTCCGTTTCCGTCCTCACGGATGATCCATGAGACGGTCTTGCCTGCTTTGGCGGAGGCATAGGCGACGTCCGCGGCTGACTTTGCGCCACCAAGAACCACAATATGTTGCTTCGTAGAGTCTGATAGGAAGTCAGACTGGCCAAAATGCTTGTGGTGCAACGCCAGTCCTTGGAACCTTTCAGTGCCTTGAATTGCTGGAACGTATGGCTCCGAAGTCATGCCCGTGGCATCAATCAGCTTTTTGGCTGTGAGAATGCGGCCGTCGCTATGAGATATGCTCCATTGACCAGTTTTCGAAGTCTTCTCGACGTGCTGGACAGGCGCATTGAAGATGACGCGGTCGCGGATCGTTTGGCCGTTGTAGGTGTGGTTGTCGACATAGGAATTTAGATAGGCCGTCGTGTATTTGGCAGGGAAGAATCCCCAGTATTGGTCTTCTGCAGGTGGAGGCGTCATGGGGCGGTCTGAGAATTCCGCCATCTTAATCGGGGTCTGTACAGTTTCTTGGGGTCAGCAAAGACTCTTCGGGGGCGAAGGGAGACTCCATCGGGAAAGCGGATCGACGTACCTGGGTCCAGAAGTCATAGTAGATTCGCCCTGAAGTAATTGGAATGTGAGCCGTTGTCACACAGCCATAGAGTCCCTGATAACGTTGTTTTGTGGCATGGAAGGAGAGCTTCTTTTGCAGACGGCTAGGAGTACAGCGAAACGATGTGACAAGGCCAGATATTGAACTTACTCGAACTCCATGTCCCGCCAACAACATCATCCGACTCTAAAATAGCAACCTTTGCCTCTGGATGAACGTCGAGATAGTATCGCGCAGCTTGGATACCATACAGCCCTAGAAGATGACATGAGACCCCCCAACGGCCACCATAGATGAAGAAAGGCTGTTACTCACCTGTCCCAATGATGGCAACATCGAAATCAGAAGACATGTGCTTCTCGGAAGCCACTCTTGTGAGATTGCAATGCTGACAACGAGTACTTCAACTTAAGGGAGTCAAGGCATATTCATATCTTGCCCCTCACTGCTCGAACCTACAAACCGTCGCGTTGTATTACAAATGCGTGAGATTTTGGAGATATCAATGTCTGATGATGACTGTATTTGCAATTGAATTTGCGGGGCTGCGAACAACATTTGCAAATCTCTATCAAACCCTTTACATATCTACCTACGGGCGCCAGATATCTGAATCGTCCTTCCCAGTACGACTCGCTCCTGAGTCCTATCTCATACAGTCAGTACCACATCTATATTCAGATCCTGTCCGCCATGACAGACACCTCAATGCTATATATCTTGTACAATGCCGACGCATCGATCATGGGCAAGCTCAATGTACATCACACCCCAGTTGCCTCGAAATGGGTGACTACTAATTTCAGAACGACGTATAGTACGGCTATCGCAAGCTTACCAGTCCAAAGCAAAAACCAGCCTGCGCTGCCTGTGATATCACACATGGCGGTCTACATCTCGACGAGACTACGGAATGGAAGAAGGTCAAAGAGGAGATTGCGAAGAGTCACCATGTAGAGATGAGGCAGTTGCATCGGGACGAGGCAAGTGCTGATGTATGTCACTCATCTCTGGCCTCTCCTCCACGTGCTGCGAGTATATCTGCGCGGCAATTGATTGACGATTTGACGTCTCTAGATCAAGAAGTTTGTGGAAACCAACGGGTTGCGATATCCCCTGATCCTGTCAAACGATGGAGGTAAAGACTTCAAGCTGGTTTTGGACCATGACGAACTCGCTGCTATTGACGGAAAGGCGCAGACTTTTGTGCAGAAATTGCATGAGAAGGGGGTTTTCGGGCCTGCAGCTTCATCTTCGCTATGATGCCTTGACGATCGTGTGATAATGTGGAAGCGTGCTCGGAGGTACTGGGGCGGGAGAGAGCAATTCTGTACAATTTTGTAAACGCGTTGGTCGCGTGCTTCTTTTGAGGTCTGATGTCAAAATCTGTTGATGCGCTCAACCTTCTGACCACATTTTCATCTCGCCATGGCATCGCTCAGTCGAAATACGAGACACTAGAGGGTCGCCATCTCAGTAAGGAGATTACGGGGGCGGTAAGGCTTAGTAAGAGATATATAATAGAGCTATATATTATAAACGATAATAAACTTGGTATTTATCTATTTATCTATTTATCTATTTATCTATTTATCTATTTATCTATTAATATTTTTAATAAAATTAACTATATATTTCTCTTATAAATTATAGTAACTCTAGAGTTATTATAAAATATTATTTTAATTTACTCTTTAATATATTTATTTATATATCTTGAATATTTTATATTATAAATCTTTATTTTTTAATTAATATTCTCTATAAAATTTACTTTTACTTTTTATATATATTATTATTATTATTTATAATATTAAAGTTCTATATTATAATTTCTATATTATAGTTTCTATATTTTTTATTTATATACGAAATATATATAGAGTAGTATTTTAATTATATTATATAATTTGAAATTATAATAATAAATATAGATATTTTAATATTATAATATATCTAGTATAAACTCTTAAGATTTATATTCTTATAATTTTATTAATATTAATATTAACTTATTTATTTTTAATATTTTATAATTATATTTTTATTTATTTATTTACTTATTTATTTATATTTTTCTTTATTTATTTATTAATTATAAAATAATATTAATATTAATACTTATTACTATATATTAATTATTATTTAAAATATAGTTATTTTAATTATTTATATATTTATTATATTATAAAGTAATAAATATTTATACTATTTTTTCTATTAATAATTATAGAATAAATTTATATAATATTTATATTAATTCTATTTGAATTTTAATTACTATTTATATAAATACTTTATAGATTTATTTTTACTTTTTAAATAAATATAGAATAATAATAAGAAAAAGATAGTAATAATATTATAAAATAGATTATAAATAGGCTAAACTATTAATAGTTTATAAATATAGTTTAGTTTATTAATAATTAGTTTATTCTTTAGAGTTTATAGAGTTATAAATTAATATATAACTAGTACCAAGGAGCTAGTTTTAATTAAGTATAAAATTTAATATTCCGTAATAAATAATATATAAATTATATAATACGTATTTATTATAAATATTAAAATATAGAAAATAATTTATGAAATAATATCGGTAACTTGGGAAACCCCGATTTCTATATATTTTACACCGAAAATACGTAAAATACTGGAAATGCGTATCTGCTCATGTCCCGCATTCTAAGCGCATTATGCACCGAAAATGCAGCCATTCTGCACCGATTCTGCAACTTTTTTTTTTTTTTTTGGACTTTGACTTTTAATAGCATCTAGACTAGGGCCCCTATATAGGAATATAATCATGTTACTAAATCTATTTTTAGCCCAGATTCCGAATTTTTAATTAGATTTTTATTAGCGTTGCCCTATAGGGCTATAAAGTCATTTTCAGGATTAAGTTTAGCTCTCCCGCGCAGACCTTAACTCTAACTTCAAAATCTTGGCGCCAAGACTTGCCAAGGCTGCAGAATGCGCATTCTGTACCGATTAAGTAGCGATTAAGTAAGTCTATTTTTCCGGACTTGCCGATAAATATATAATATAGAATTATTAATTTATATTACTATTTATTTAATATTTATTAAAAATTTATTATATAAATTTATTATATAAATTTATTATTTATGAATATTTATCTCTATATACCGAATATTTATTATTATTATATATAAATTCATAATATAAAAAGAATAATTAGAATATTAAAAGTTAGTATTATTAAAGAGAATAAATAGAATATTAATTTATTTATTTATAGAGTTATTTATAGAGTTATCTAAAAGTATATTATAAATTAATAACTGGGTTAATAATATTAATAACTCTAGAAACCCCGATTTCTACGTATTTTATATCGAAAATATATAAAATACTAGAAATATATATTTATTTATATCCCGTATTCTAAATATATTATATATCGATTAAATAACTTTTTTTTTAATCTTAACTTTTTAATAATATATAAATTAATAACTTTATAAGAATATAAATAAACTATTAAATCTATTTTTAATCTAGATTTCGAATTTTTAATTAGAGTTTTATTAACGTTATTTTATAAAATTATAAAATTACTTTTAAAATTAAATTTAACTCTCTCGCGTAGACCTTAATATTACGATCTTGGCGCGGGACTAACTGAACCCACGATAGGGGTAGTTATAGTCATAATCGTAGCGCTAGGCGAGCGATTATACTTAGTAGTTCTTAGTAACCAGGCTACTATAAGCGACTATATTTAGTAACTCTTAGTAGTTATACTACTATAAGAGATTATAAAGGTCTTGGTACGATTTCCTTCTACTATATAAATAGCGTACTTTCTTAATAAATAGGAGCTTCGTATTTAATTTCCCTTAAGACTTTTAATTATAGATTCTGAATATAAACGTCTATTAAATTATTAATCAAGTTTATTAAATTTATCTAGTCTTATCTTATATTAATACGAAGCCTATTATCCTTTAATCCTTAATACTCCTCTCTACGAGTACTAACCTAGGTCTTATCGATATTATACCGAGATATTAAACGGAGAGCCTTAATACTTTAAATACTCTTAGGATAAGTACTTTAAGATTAATAAAGACCCTAGCCCTAAGTACTTAAGACGGTACTAGAAAACGTAATACTATAGAAGAAGGGGACCGTATTAAGGTCGCTCGACTAAACTATTATTATAGAGAGCGCGAGAAGCTTAACGACTAGCTATTATAACTCTAGCTATTCTTTATATTTAACGAGAATACTATATTAATTATTAAATAGACGACCTTTATAATAACCTATATAAGAGGTAATATATAAAAATAGGTTAAACTATTCCTAAAGCGCTATATAGAAGTAGTATACGATACCGATAACTTATTAGTAAAGCTCTAGATAGAGAATTTCTCTGGGTTTAAAGCTGAGATTCGCTATATATTTGGACTATCCAACGAAAGTAGTATAGTAGTTCGCGTTATTTAATACTTAACATAACGAAGGTCTATATCCGATTACTCGGCGTAATTCTAACGTTATATAATATTAACGGACTAGGATAATACTATATTTATAATAATATATCGACGGGGACTAAAAGATAATATAAAAGATAAACTTATACGAGTAGGAGCCGTAATCGAGGACCTCGATATACTTATAGAATAAGTAATCGAAATCGACGATAAGCTATACGAACGTATAATAGAGAAACGCTATAATAGAGGAGTTAACGGATAATAATATTTAAGAGCTTTCGGTAACGGATATAATTCGACTAGCCGTTACCGCCGCGAAAAACCTAACCCGTATAATTATATTTTAATAAAACTCGATTTTACGAAGAAGGGACCCGTAAGAGGATCTTATAAAGAGAGTAAATAATAATAAAGGGGTAAGAAAGTAATAAATTACTATAACTATAATAAACCGGGCTATATCGCTAGGAACTATCGTTCGAAAAATATAATAAATCGATAATAGTTAAATATACTTAAGAAGGAGATACCGGATAGCGCAGCCGGGTCCCCTATAAATCTAGTATAAGACGATACTACGCTTAATAATCTACTAGAAAAATAGGGGAATATTAAAAAAGAGATCGCCTAAAGAATTCGAGAACTTGAAGAATTAGATATTAATAGTAATAAAACTCTAGAGGAAGACTTAAAGGAAGGATAGGAATAAGAATAAAGTATAATAAATTCTAAAGGATAACTTTAGGTAGTAGATTATCTCGATAACTCTAAAATTTAATTTATCGTATTAGAAGAGAAACCCGAAGAAAAGAAGAAGGAAAAAAGATAATCTACTAGAGTTAACTATACTTATAATAAATATTACCCACGATATAGGGAGATACACTAGTTAGTATACGTAAGCGAATATTATAAATACTATTACGATAACTTAGGAGAGCGAAAGTATATCGTAAAACCAAGGTATAATTATAGTTAGTAGAATAACTATACTAAAGATAATTACCCGTAGTATTTAATTAAGAAAAGGGAAAATCGAATCTTCCCGGGTTACGATAAAGAATAGTAATTATAGTTAAGAGACCAGAAAGGATATAATAAGAAAACGAGATACTATAACTAGGACGAATAATACTACTATTTAACCGAAGGTTACGAAAGATATTTCGAGTCTAAAGAGTACTATAAATTCCTATCTTCGTCGGGAAAAGACTAGTCCCTTATATTAAAGGGAAATACGAGGAGATTAATATACTAATTTTAAAATAATATCTATACTTAGCTTAATACGGTATATATATACGAATACTAGTAAGAGTTAACGGATATAAGGTCGTTATAATAATAGACTTAAGAGTAACTAGTAACTTTATATCTCGGATAATAATTTAGGTAATTAACCTATTAATACGAGAAAAAAAGGAATAATATAAATTTTAATTAACCGACGGGTCGAAGCTATTAACAGGAAGAGTAAACGAGGAAATATTCCCGTTACTCATTATTATTCAACACTATTATAAAGAAATTACCTTCGATATAATAAGAATAACTATTTATTATATTATTCTAGGGATACTTTAATTAAAGAAATATAATCTAATAATCGATTAAAAGAAAGGAGTATTTATATTTCCGCGTATTAGAGACGTCGCTAGTATAATATTTATACGCCTATAGAGGATGGCTATAAATAAGAAGTCGAACCGTAGCCCGGTCGAAGCTAGTAGTACTTTATCTTCGTATAAGGATAACCTCGTACGAGGATCCGATTTAATACGTACTAGCTAGAGAGGTTAATAAGGCGAATAAATTAGAGTTTTTAGGGGTAAAGACGAACCTCCTAATATCCCTAAAGAGTATTAATAATAAAAGTACTTCTTTTAAAAAGAGATAACTATAAAAGTATTATTTAAATATTAGTTATAGGATTATAAAATCGAACTCGAACCTAGTAAATAACCGATATTTAGACCTATTTACACTTTATTAGAAAAGGAACTCGGAGTACTTCGCGAGTATATCGACGAGAACCTTAAGAAGGGATTTATTCGAGAATCTAAATTACTAGTAAATTATCTAATCCTCTTTATAATAAAGAAGGATAAAAGTCTACGACTATATATAAATTATTAAAAGTTAAACGATATTACGGTAAAGAATCGTTACCCTTTATTAAATATTAGCGAGTTATAGGATCGGCTTATAATAGTAAAAATCTTTATATAACTAGATCTTCGAGGCGCGTATAATTTAATTCGAATAAAAGAAGGCGAGGAGTAGAAGACTACCTTTAGAACTAGATACGGTTATTACGAATACCTAATAATACCCTTCGGACTTATTAACGCACTAGTAACCTACTAGGCACTAATTAATAATATTATACAAGTATACCTAGATATAACGGTGATTATATATCTCGATAATATCTTAATCTACTCTACTAATAAAAAAGAATATATCTAATATATATAGGATATCCTAACTTATTTATTACTAGCTAGACTTCTCCTTAAACTAGAGAAGTACGAATTTTATAAGGAATCGGTTAAATTCTTTAAGTTTATAATTAATACTAGAGGTATTTATATAAGCCCTAAAAAGATTAAGAGTATTAAGGAATGGTTTATATTATATAATATTAAAACGGTATAAAGTTTCTTAAGATTTATAAACTTTAATAGAAGATTCATTAAAGACTACTCTAAGAAGGCCTTATTATTAACGGATATTACGAAGAAAAATATTACTTTTTAATAAGGAAAAGAATAATAACGATCTTTCGAAGTATTTAAAGAGGCCTACGAGAAGCCGCCGGTACTATATTCCTTTTAAAGTAACGAACTAGCTCGAATTGAAACCGACGCTTCGGATTTAATAATAGGCGCTTATATACTCTAGTAGAGAGATAATAAATAATACCCTATTATATATTATTCTAGGAAAATATCATTAGTAGAATAGAACTATAATATCTACGATAAGGAATTACTAGTAGTAGTATCCTTACTAGAATAGTAGAGGGTATACGTAGAAAGTTATTCGGATCTTACTATCTTTACAGACTATAAGAATCTTTTTAACTTTACGACGATAAAATAATTAAACCGAAGATAAGTTAGATAGTTAGAACTATTAGGATAATATAAATTTAAGATCTTCTATACCCTAGGAAAGAATAACGGTCGCGCCGACGTATTTAATAAGCGAGAAGACTATATAGAGGAGAAAGACGTAGTTATATAACTAGTCCTTACTTAATAATAAGACGGGTCGCTAGTCCTAGTACGATAACTAGTAGCGATACTATATATCTTTATTCCCGGAATTATTAATAGTATCTAGAAGGAATATAAAAATAATATCTTAACTAGAATACTAAGAAGTTAATAAGGATACGCTAAACTATTAGAATATAATAAAAGAACTTATCTTCCTAAAGGATATCTTAAGGAAATTATCCGAGATTATTATAATAATCTAGCCTAAGGATACCCTAGAGTTATTAAGACTATAGAATTTATTTATAAAGAATACGACGTACTAGGACTAAGGTTATACGTCGAGAAATATATTAAGAAATATATCGAATATTAGTAGAATAAGTCTACGAGATACGCTAAATACGGTTAGATCTAATTCGCCCCGGTACTAGAAATACTATAGGACGATATTATAATAGACTTCGTTATTAAGTTATTAAAGTTAAAAGACCCTATTACGATAGAGGCCTTTAACTCTATTATAGTAATCTATAATAAACTTAATAAATACGCTATAATAATACTAATTAAGGAAACTTATAAAGTAGAATAAACCGCCTTCGTACTACTAGATCGATTAATTAAGGATTACGGGATACCTAGGTTAATCACCTTTAATAGAGATAAATAGTTTATATCTAACTATTAAAAGATACTAGTTAATACTATTAAAACTAAGTTACGAATATTAATCGTATATTATCTATAGATAAATAAATAAATAAAGCGGATAAATTAAACGATAGAGATATATTTACGGTATTACGTTAATAATAAATAGAATAATTAGGTAAGGCTTTTACCTATAACTTAGCTAGCGTTTAATAATAACTAGTCTAATATAATAAAGCTTACGTTATTCTTCGCGAACTATAATAAATATATTAATATATTCCTTTAACCTAAAGAAGGGCCAAATATATAAAGGGCCTTAGTTTATATAGTTAATATAAAGATATTATACTAAGATATATAAGCCTAGATTAATTAAATAAATACTCGGACTAAGAAGACGGTAAATAAATATCGAAAAGAGTATCCTTAATTAAAGGAGGGGGATAAAGTATATTTCTTAATAAAGAATATAAAGAGTAAAAGACTAAATAAGAAATTAAACTATATTAAAGTCGGATTATTTTCGATTAAGAAGATTAAAGGACTAGTTAACTACGAACTAAATCTTCTAGCCGACGTTAAGGTATACTTAATATTCTACGTCTCTATACTAAAGCTAGTAGACTCTACGATATCTTTATAGGATACTTTTTATTTTTAGATTAAAGAAGAAACGAAATTCGAGGTAAAAAAGATTTTAGATTATAACGGTTAAAACTACCTCGTTAAATAAAAAGGATACGACGAGTCGGAGAATATATAGGAATCTAATACTAACTTTACGAATTATCGATAACTCCTCGCGGAGTTCCGTTAATATTAGAAAAGGAGTAAACGATATTTAACTAGTCGAAATTAAGAGATAACTCGAAGAGCTTAGACGAAACGTTAAATAGGAGATCGTCGGGTTTAATAGTACTAACGGTATTAATTACCCGTTTATTTAATTCTAGCTCCTTAATATTTTAAAGTTTACGTTTTATTAACTTTTCCTTTTTATCCTCTACCTTATTATATTAAAATTATAAACGAATAAACTTCGTCTATATAGCTTTTATCTTAAGTTAAAGATCCTTCCTCGTTTTTTTTATACGACGTATATTTACCGGCGATACTACTAGGTTATACTTCCTACTATTACGTACGTATCGGGTATACCGATCTAATCTAGGACTAGTCTTATACTCCTTAAGATTAAAAGAATAATTCTTATAAAGGTATATAATTATAACGAGAAGAGTTAAAGTAAACTCTTTACGACGAACGATAGGAGATTTAAACTTCTCGATTCGATAGAGCGGTATTAAAAAGAATAGTTTAACTTCCGAGGATAGAAGTCGAGAGGGGGGAGCTAGTATTACGATCTTAGCGCGGGACTAATTAAACCTATAATAAGAGTAGTTATAATTATAATCGTAATACTAGGCGAGCGATTATACTTAATAGTTCTTAGTAGCTAGGCTATTATAAGCGACTATACTTAGTAGCTTCTAGTAGCTATACTACTATAAAAGACTATAGAGGTTTTAGTACGATTTCCTTCTATTATATAAATAGCGTACTTTCCTAGTAAATAAGAGCTTCGTATTTAACTTCCCTTAAAACTTTTAATTATAGATTCTAAATATAGATATTTATTAAACTATTAATTAAGTTTATTAAACTTATCTAGTTTTATTTTATATTAATACGAAGCCTATTATCCTTTAATCCTTAATACTCCTTTTTATAAATACTAACCTAGGTTTTATCGACGTTATACCGAGGTATTAAACGGAGAGCCTTAATACTTAACTCTAATTTTATAATTTTAATATTAAGATTTATTAAGACTATAAAATACGTAAAATATATTAATTAAATAGTAATTAAATAGAATTATTTTTCCGGATTTATCGATAAAAGAGTATATTATAAATTAATAATAAAACTAGTTAGAAATATATTATAGAGTAATTATATAATTATTTAAAGATATACTATAGGGTAGAAATAGAGATATATATATAGAGATATATTATAGGCTACCTAGTAATTAAATTATTCGAGAGTATATTATAGGGTAGGTAGTAATAGAGTCGTTTAGGAATATATTAGGAGTAAGCCAAGGGGCAGCGATGGGGCCACTTGGGGGCATATATCATAGGGCATTAGTGGAGGTAAACCATGAAGCAGTAATGGGGGCATTTGGGAGTATAGTATGGAGCAGCAATAGGGGCATTTGGGGGTATACTTGGCGGAAAAATCATAGCCAATCGTTCCTAGGGGCTTGGCGGAAAGCTTAATGTGTTCCAAAACAATATAGAAGGATCGTTATTATGGTAGGATCCGATCGTCAGAGGTAGAAGAGGTGTAGAGTTAAGATGGGGGGGAAGCCTGCTAATAAGCAATCCCGCTAATCTACATATGGAAGGAGATTTCTACGGTACTTGAGACTCGCCGTGCCAACCAATTTCAAACATTCATACGCATCATAGAGTCACCAGCGTTGTTTATATTCTCATTATGGTCCCTTCCATCCACGATAAATGGCCTGCACTATATTACTATCGCCTTGCGCTTGGCACGCTTCTGTCCGCAGCAGTCCTCTTCCCATCCCTCTACCAAACGGCGCTGTCAGGACTTTGGCAGTACCTCTACAAGTCTTCATTTTATCGCTTTTCAGGATTCGAAACGCTTTTGACAATCATCAGTTATATGATCATTGAACCACTGTACACGTACAAATTCGGCAAGCACCCCCATCTTCGAATCGACGTCCGCGGCAGGCAAAACGATGCCATTCCGCATCCAAAGCTCCCCAAAATGCGGCGACCGCAACAGCGGCTCGGTGAGATAGTGGTCTACATTGGACCTCTGCTTTTCCTAGATTTCACCATGGTCAAAAAATTCGCCGGGGTCCCAATCGAGGACATTCGAGCCTCAGGAGGCTATTCCCCCGTTCCAGAGGTGCAAGAGGATAACCTAAGGCCCACTGGCGCCGTCAACCCCCCAATTTCTTCAACGTTCCTGCTCCCAACCCTCCATAACTTCTCGTCGACATCATTGATTCAAACCCGCCGTGCGCTTCCGCCTCTACCGCCAACGAGTCGACAGCTGATCTTACAACTCGCCGCGGCCTTCTTCATCTACGACGCTCTCTTCTTCTACATTCACATCGCTTTTCACCGCCTCAAACTTCTCTCCCGAATCCACCTCCCGCATCATACCCATGGCGAGATGCATCCCCAAGTAACCAACAAGCTCTCGGTCACAGAACGTGTGTCTCTCATTATGCTCGCTAATTTTGGCCTCAATATCATTAGCTCGCATGTCCTGACTCGGACCTGTTTTGTTCCAATGTTCGTGTGGCTGTTGGTCGAGGTACATTGTGGGCTGGAGCTACAGTGGGGATACGATAAATTGTTGCCACGGGGTTGGGGGGCAGGGGCAAGGGCGCATGCGTGGCACCACAAGACGGGGCAAGGAGGGTACGCACCGTTTTTTGGGTGGTGGGATGCTGGATTGGAAATGCTTGATAGCTGGCGAAGCAATGAAAGCCTGTAGATCAGGGCGGACAGCCACGTGGTAATCATAGATGTTCGAGCAATTGCAATGTACCCCCGTGATGGTTCCCACGAGCTGGCAGCATTGCATTCCCAAGCCGCTCTCTGTACTCTCTAAAGGAGAGTGCCTTGTGCCATTTCCGGAATGCAATGGCCACTTGACTCGGCCCATCAGTCATTCGTCCAAAGCTCCAAGTTCCGTGAGGGAAGTCCCGCCCCTTCTTCCCAAAGTATTCTTGTCAGCAAAAGTGTCTACCTGTTTCAACGTCTCCATCCTGTGTATTTGTTTGGAGTTAGCCAAACTAGCGAAAAGTGTTCACAATCAACCGCAGAGCTAAGATTAAGAGGGTGGGATGGTTTGAAATCGTCCCTAGTTTCAAAAACTGGATAAAATGACGTCACATCACATGCAGATGCGTACCTTAGGATGGTTGCGGGCTAGTACGTGTTCGAGTTTCCCCTCAGTGCAGCGCTCCCAGGTGAATGCTCTTCCACCAACGCGCGGTGAAGAAGCCCGCAAATCTTCTGGGAGCCCTAGATAATGTTTTCGAGATTGAATCAAACCTTTGCCTTTCATTCCTCTCCTGAAGCTTTCATCTCTTCTCGTCTCGAGGCGATGACTATCGATGACCCAGAGCTACTTGCCCCCCACTCACCGCATGGAATACAAGGCGTTATCCAAGCATCAATACTTAATCGCAATGTTCACATTGTATCTTCCTATCGGTTGTGCAGGGCTATTCTACAGCATTCATCCTCTGTCGGTGGGCAGCCTTCTGGTCTGGTATCATCCCCGCAGGACACGGACCATGTATTCACAGTGGGACCGGCTTATACCCAGCTCATGTCTGCATTCTTCCCTGCCCCTAATCTCCTCCTTGAGGACGGGGAAACACATGCCTTCCACAAGAGCCAATGGATGTCTCAAGTGGGAAAGCTGCCCTCAGATGCTGCCTCGATTGTTCGTCCGATCGCTACAAGGCTCATACGTACCAAGCTGCAACAAGATCGGAACATTGACCTTTACAACGTGTTGAAGTCTTTCTCATGGGATTGTATGCTCGGCATCTTCCTAGGGCTGGATTCCGAAAGAGATGGCAAAGCATTTTCTGAGGTTGAGTCAGCGCAGGAAGACTTGCTCCGCGGTCAATTCTCTCTGTTCCCAGTACCAGTGGCAACGCCGTTCTGGTCATCAACTAGAAGCAAAGGCCTCAAAGCAGTCTCTAGGCTTCAGCAGATCCTGAAAGAGCGCGTCCATACGTCGCACTGCCATGGCAGTTGTCCATATCTTAATGGACATAGGCAAATCAACGATGCCGATTTAGCTTCGCATTGTCTGTTGTTCACAAGTAGTATTGTGAACAAGGCAATTTCGTCGCTTTTGACAGCGTACATGCTCAATATATTCCTAGGGGAAAATGAGGGGCAGTCTTTGGCCAGCCTTCTACGGCAGCATCCATCTAAGATTCGACAAGCCATGATGAGAAGTATCCTACTCGAGACCGAAAGACTTAGCCCTCCGGTGATAGGTGTTATGCGCAGAGTTGCGCATGACGTGACACTGAAGGGCGCCATGGACGGCGTTAGTCGGTCTATTATTCCGGCCGGTCACGACATCTGGCTCTATTTCTCCAAGGCAAATCGTGATGAAATGGTTTTCAAGAATGCTAGAAGTTTCGTATGGAATCGTTTCATGAAGGAGGACAGCGTGGAAAGTGCAGGACTAGCTTTCGGTGACGGTGCGAAATCTTGTCTGGGGAACGATCTCGTGAGACAAATTTGCTTGATCGTCGCCCAAGAATTTGTTGATTCGGGAATTGACCTGACCGGCGATATCCAGGCAGAAGGCTTGAAAGCATGGTTGGGATGGGTCCCAAATGTAGATCCTGCAGTGCTTGCAAGAGACATGAAGCAATTGCCTTGTCAGAGACCGAGAGAGCCTGTGACAGTGGGGATTCGGATTCCACCATCAGCCTTAGATGGTGAGAAATATAGTCCTCTTATCAGCTTGCACGCTTGAGGTCCCTCGCAATGAAATTTTTGACGGCCATGAGAAACCAGGCCGAGTTGACTATAGCCATCGTTGCCGTCCCTGCCTTGCAAGGAAGTCGCAGCTTCCGAAAGCTTTCAAATGCAGACAGTCGTTGTTGGCTGCCGAAGATTTTGAGTATGTGGTAGATCAAGTAGACACGGCAGACTCCATAGGTGCAAAGGTACAAAATTGTAGCCGTCGCAATTGCCCGACGATTTGTCGGACGGAAGTTTATCAAATACCAGCGCACGGTTCCGAACGGAGAGGAGGCGTTCATGAGCATCAACATCACAATAACCAAAATACCCTTCTCTCTGCCCTTTGAAATGTACCATTGCAGCGTGACCAGAGGTAATGCTAAGCCAGCGTGATGCCATGATAAATGGCGGCCAAGGGGTGATCCTTGCACCATTCCAGCTTGCACCAATCTTTTGCTCTTGTGGAAAGCATAGCGGAGGAGGACCGAGTCTTGCAGCAAGTATGCAGTCTCCAGTGCCATGATATCATTGCCGAAATTAGATTTGGTAGCGATAATCGGGAGATTAGAATCTGGCGATAGAGCAGCTGCCGTGTCGGGCAGAGGAGTAAGAACAGCGTGATTGCCGCGGAGACACATGCCAGCGAGAAGCACCATAGACGTGCAATGAACGAAGGAGATGATTTCTCGTGATAACGCAAGTCGAGACGGAGTCGCGCCCTCAGGTATAGACAGGTAGAAGGCCAGAGGATACAAGGCCAAACCTGCGGCGAAGAAGGTTGGGGGGGTGGCAGAAACGCAGCCCATGTTGATAGTCGTTGGTAGCTTGCTGAAACTAGGAGGCAGAACGTTGCTCCTTGACTTGGCTGAGGAAGATGTGTGGTTGTGGTATGCTTCAGGAGAAAGACTTACTCGTAGTGACCCACTTTAAGGCTCTCCGTTTAACACCTTAGTGTAACGTCGATAGGACCTAGGTTGGTTCTCTTGGAGAGGAGTATTAAGATTTAATAAATAACAGGCTTCGTATAAATAGTTAGATATAACTAGATAGATTTAATAAAGTTAATTAATAATTTAATAAACGTCTATATTTAGAATTTATAAATAAAAGTTTTAAGAGAAGTTAAATACGAAGTTTATATTTATTAGAAAATACGTTATTTATATAATAAAAGGAAATTATATTAAAAATAATATATTTACCCTATTTACTCGATAAATATAATAAGTAGTAATATATTTATTTTATTTACTCGGTAATCGCGGTAAATAATTTATTATTAATATTTATTTTATATCTTTATCGAGTAATTTTAATATTATATAATATTTATAATATTAGGTTTTATTTATAAAAGTATAAGCGACTCCGAGAATCCTAATTTATTTAGAGTATTTAGGCCCGTTTACGAGCGCTAAAAGCGCTCGCGGCCGCTTAAGATTCTTAAACTCATTTACGAGAATATTTATTATTTATAAATATTTACTAGCTATATTAATCGCGCTCGTAAATTATATCTTTATAATATTAATATAGCCTAGATTCCTCGTCTCGCTTAGGTTATTTAGATATATACCGATTCTTATTAAAGCGTATATAATATTCGATTTTACGTTATAAATTAATCGCCTATAATTATTTAATAGAATTAAATATATAAAATCTATTTTAGATTTCTAACCTAGGTTCTAATTTAGGATATTTATTATTTTTATATTATCGTAACTATTATTAAAAAATTACTCCCGATCTTAACGCCCCTATTATTTCTTCTATATTATTAATTTGGATATTTATCCTAGCCTAACTACTAGAGGATTCTATTTAATATACCGATTAGCGCGGTCGGCGAGCGTCCGTTATAATATATAAATATTTTCTTTACGAGCGCTATAACTTTATTAATTTAATAAGTTTTCGTTTATTTATCCTATAATTATATTTAAATTATTTCTTTTAATCTCGAGCCCGCGCTTTACTCTTAACGGAAAGGTATATATTTATATATTTTTCGCCTTTATTAAAGTCGCGTAGGTATTTATTATATTTATATCGTTATTTTAAGGAACGGCCTTTCCTCCGGTATTAATCGAGAGGCGCGTTAATAAAATAGAAATTTATAAGAGCCTATATTTAGATATAAAGGACGGGTTTTAGGAGTTATATATTTAGGGAAGGCTCTATAAAGGTACCCGTTATAGGCGGTATTTATTATAATATTATAAAGTTTAATTACGTAGGCGGTCTAACCGAGGATAACGGGTAGAGTATCGAGAGGCTAGTAATACTACGCTTTTTATAACCGGGCGGGAGTTTTAAACTTTATATAATTAAATATAATTTTATATAATATAATTATTAGATATAATTAACTACTTTATACTAGTAACCCCTTACGGATTTTAAAGACTTTATATAATATAATACTTAACTTAATTTATCGTTACGTATTATATTTAATTATACTTTTATTATACTAGTTTATAAATAGAGTTATTTTAAAATAATATTTTTCTTTTTATTAAAATTTAGGTAAAGAATCTCTACTCCCGCCTTTTATTTCTTAATTTATAATTTATTTATAAATATAATCTAAATTAATTTAATATATTTATTACTTTATTTCCGATAAATTTATATCTTATTTTTTTTTATAAACCTACTTCTTATCGTATTACGTTATTATATTATTTATTAAATATTATTTTAATATATTAAATTTTGATTATACTACCGTCTTAACGAATTAGACGAAGAGGAATTTAAAAGAGAGTTTTAATTATATAAATAAAGAGTTTTAACTAGTATTAAATACTACGACTAAATAATTTATATTATATCCCGAGGTTTTAGACTTTAAAAAGTAGAGTAATAAAGATACTACTTTTATATTCGTTATAATATTAATAACCGATTTTTCTTCCCTATTTATTAAGGTTCTAGTAAATACTACTTAAGAAATAAAATATATAAAAGATATTATAAGATTTTATTAGAATAATATAGCCGCCCTTAAAGAAGAGACGTTTATACCTCCCTTTAAATTTATTTAACTCCTTATATTTAACCGCTCTTTAAGATCTTTCTCTTCTTATTTTATAATATCTACTACTCCCGTACCGGTCCCTTAATTTATATTTAATAAAAACTTTAATATTATAATTATTAAAGGCGCGGTATTAAGCGGCGAAATAATCGAGTTTATAATTTATAGGTTTATTAAAGTTAATCCCGCGCGACCTCTAAATAGCGATATTAAATTCGAGTTCGTTAACCGTTTAATCTTTATTATAATCTTAATTAAAGAATAAATTATAAATTTAAAAAATAACCGACTTTACGGAATATACCTTTATAATAAATTATTATTACTTTTAATTACTCGCCGGCTAGTTAAATTCTTTAGGTTTCGGTATAATAAAGAATAAAACCGAGCTAATTTATATATTAAATTAAATATTTATTCTTCCTCCGAGACTCGTAAATTTTATAATTTATATTTAATTTTTATAGCGAAGGATTCTTTAGCGTTTATAATACTTCCCCCTTCGTTTTAAAAGCGTATTTCTTCTCTTTTATTATCTTTATTTAATTATATTACTCCCCCTAAATATTTAATTATTATATTTAAATTATTAAAGTATTTTTAAATAACGAAACTACTTTACTTTATAGAGCCTAAGATAAATAAGTATTATTATAAATCTATTATAACCGAAGGGAAAGGCGATCTATATATAACCCGGAGGCGAAAACGATAGAGGCGACTTTAGAAGTAGTATTAAATAATAAAGATAATAATTATAAAAGCGATTAATTATTAAAGTTATTTATATTTAAAGAGTTAAAGGAAGATAAATAAAAAGAGTAGACTAGTAATAAGGAAGAGCCGATTAATATTAAAACGGACTATTAATTTTAAAATAACGAGGAACTAGGTAAAAATATAAACTAGTAAAAACTATAAATTTATATACTTCGCCGTCTTCGTAGTAATTTTTATTAACTTTTTTTTTAGTATTAAAGCGTAGCTTAATAGTAAAGAGTATAAATATATAATTAATTTTAATTTATAGGAATCTTATTATCGTTTAATAAATTTTAAAGTTATTAATATAAGAATTAATTAATATATTAAAATACCCGGTATAAGATATAGTCTTACCTAGTACTAGGTCTTTAGTATTTATATTATATACTTTTAAATTAGAAACGGCTTTAACGGTAGTATTCTCGTTAATAGTATAAGTTTTAGAAAAGTATATCCTATCTTAAAGTTAAATTAGATTATTAATTACTAATTTTAAATAACTTTATAAATAGTTTAGGTTATTAATATCTCCCTTTTCGAAAGCCTTCTTTATTAAATATATAATATAATTAAATATTATCGTCGCTCGTTAAACCCGAAGGAGTAGTTATAATATCGCGTCGTCGATAGTAACGGGACGTACTTAAATCTATTAAGGTTCTTCGCGTAATATTTATATAATCCTTCGTCCGATATTATAAGAATAATCCCTAAAAAGGGGTTTTATTTATATTTTACGATTAAAGTTATCCTTCCCGTCTAGTATAATTAATAATTTAAAATATACGTATTTAACGAAGGAGTAAAGCTTCGCTTTATTATTCTTTATAATTAATACGGTACTAGTAATCTCTTAACGATAAAGGATATTAACGTAATATAATCTATTTATCTTTAATAGTTCGCCGATTATAAAAATTAATATTTCGAAGGAGGGCCTCTCCGCCTAGATATTTAAAAAAGAAAAGAAGAGGCCGTCGAGGGAGTAAAATAGTATATAATTCTAACTACTTTTAAATCTTATTAAATATATATCGCTCGGCCTTTTAATATCGAATATATTTAGATTAAAGATAAAGAACTATCGTTTAATAGGCTAAAGAGTAAAATTATATAAAGATAAATTAAAACTTTTATCCCCGTTATTATACCTAGGTAGGTAATAATAAACGAGTTTTATTTAATAAAATTAATAGCCTAGGGGTTATAAACGGATATTTAAATTATATAAAAATATTTTCGGACCGGAATACTAGCCCTCCTCGCGATAAACGATATATTTATTATAATAGGGCCCGGCGATATTAAAGGCGTTATTCGATATTTAAAAAATCCTAAAATTAATAACGAAGATCGATATAACTTTATAATAAACGAGGTTCTAGATTATAATAAGAAGTTTAAAGACTATATTATAAACGATAAATAAGAATCTCGTATATAAGATTTAGTCTTAATATTCGGCCTTCGTATAATTAACTTTACTCTATAATATATTAAAAAAACTAAATAATTTAGGAAAGATATCTTTAATCTCCCTAAATTAATATATAATAACGTAAATATTAAATTTCTATAAAGCCGTTATAAAGTATTTAAGGATTTTACTTCGAAATTCGCTAGTAATATTTAAGAATTACTTCGAAAATAAATAAAAATAAAGAATAATAATACGCCCCTTAAAGTTAATTAGTCGTTCCTTAAGACTATAATTTAATAGTTATTTATAATTATTACGATCCTTTAGTTATTATAGTATTAAGTAGGTTTAAAAAAGAATATAAATTAATAATTCCTCGTCGACGAATATACTCGTAATATATTTACCCCCGATAACGATATAAGGGAGGGTACGCTGCGGAATAGGGAAGGGAATCGGTCTTTTTAACTCTATTCCCTTCCCTTCTTTAGGGAAGGGAATTTTTTTTATATTAATATTTATCCTAATTTTTTGAATTCCCTTCCTCGATTTTCGAAAAAGTCAAAATTCCCTTCCCTATTCCGCAGCGTAATTTTAATAAAGGCGAAAATTATATAAATATATACCTTTCCGTTAAGAGTAGAGCGCGGGCTCGAGATTAAAAATAATAATTTAAATATAATTATAGGATAAATAAATAAAAGCCTATTAAGTTAATAGAGTTATAATACTTATAGGGAAAATATTTATATATTATAACGGACGCTCGCCGACCGCGTTAATTAATATATTAGATAGAATCCTCGGGTAGATTATTTAATAAAGAGGACGTAGGACTTAAGGCGGCGATATAACGGTAATAAAAAAAATCGCGGCCTAATAAATAAACGTAATAATATAAAGGAAATAGTATTATAAAGTAATATAAACCTATCGTATAAATACGAGGGAGACTAGTCGAAATAGGTAAAAGAAGTTATTTTATTAAATATATTAAATAAATAAAAGTAATTATATAGGATAAAGGTAGAGTTTAAAAGATTAGAAATAAAAAGAGAAATAATTTATTAATAATTAATATAACTTAAGGTTCTAGCTCTCGAGTATAATATTAATTTTTAAATTTAAATAGTACTATTATAAATCTAATTTAGGTATTTAATATAGAAATAATTTACCCCCTTATTTAAAATATACCCGATATTTACTTCTTAACGAAATTATTAAAATTATTCTTTAATTATTATCTAGTATATCCTTATCGTCTTCCGTTCCCTTTAAACTATCGAGGTTTATTATATACCCTACTACGCTGCGGAACAGGGAAGGGAATTTTGACTTTTTCGAAAATCGAGGAAGGGAATTCAAAAAATTAGGATAAATATTAGTATAAAAAAAATTCCCTTCCCTAAAGAAGGGAAGGGAATAGAGTTAAAAAGGCCGATTCCCTTCCTTATTCCGTAGCGTATACCCTACGATATTAAAGATACTTATAGTAAATATATTACGAGCCTTCGCCTTCTTTAATATAACTACCTCTATTATAATACCGGCTACGGGATCTATATAGGATAACTAATAAATAACGACGGGGTATTATTACCCTATCCTATAAACCTACTTAATTATTTAGTCTTTATCGCTAGGTTTACCGATAAATTTTATAAAAATTATTATTATCGATTTATATAGAGTAAAGCCAGTATTTAAGGTATTTAATACCCTAATAAATACTTATAAACGGAGCGCCTAATCTAGGACTATAAAAGGGCTATTCGAATTACTATTAATATACTTTTCCTAAAATCTATTAATAAGAGTCTCGCGGATAACTTTATTAAGGTATTAATAATAAAGCCGGGCGGTTATAAAATAGATTAAGTATTTAATAATATACTAAAAAACTTTTAATATAGATTTTTAGAATAATTAAGGGTAATTTTATATAAGGAAAAATTAAGGCTATAATTAAAGAAAAGTAATAAGACTTACGTATTATATAAAAGATATAACCGAAATATATTTCGAGAAGATTAATACCTTTCTTTATTTACGGATCGCTTTTATAAAGATTATATTTAATATTTTATACTTCGGAAACTCTTTAATAAAAGGGTTAATTACCGAAAATAAATATATACCCTCCCTTACGCTGCGGAACAGGGAAGGGAATTTTGACTTTTTCGAAAATCAAGGAAGGGAATTCAAAAAATTAGGATAAATATTAATATAAAAAAAATTCTCTTCCCTAAAGAAGGGAAGGGAATAGAGTTAAAAAGGCCGATTCCCTTCCCTATTCCGCAGCGTAATTAAAATCGCGTAGGTATTTATTATATCCGAATTATTACTTTAAAGACTAGTCTTTTCCCCGGTATAAAGAAAGAAATAAAGGGATAAAATAAAAAATTCGTTAAAACCTATATTTAGATAAAAAGAACGGATTTTAAAGATTATCGATTTAAGAGTTTTACCTTTAAGGAAGACTCTACGAAGATAATTACTATAAATAGTATTTATTATAATATTATAAAGCCTATTTATATAGGCGGTTTAATTAAAGATAAAGATAAAGTATAAAGAGGCTAGTAATATTATATTTTTATAATTAGGCGGGAGCTTTAAACTTTATATAATTAGGTATAATATTATATAGGGTTATCGCTAGAGGTAGGTAACTATTTTATATTAATAAACTCTCGGCGTATCTTTAATACTTTATATAATAGAATATTTAACCCGGTTTATCTTAACGTATACTACTCTATTTTATATTTATTATAATATTTTATAAATAAAATAATTTTAATTTAATATTTCTCTTCCTTTTAAATCCCCGGTAAAAGGGTTATTATGAAATAAATTCTTAAAATTTATTCTAAATCGACTTATTATAGATTCTAAAAGAAGATAATTTAAATTAGAAATTTAATCTAATTTAGATTATTAGATTTCTCTCTTCCTACTACCTTTATTTTATTTTTAACTATTAATTCTTTATTAATCGCTTTACTTTTATAATAAAGATAATACTTTATTTAAATCTTTATTACTACCGCTTTATATATAAATAATATCTTTATATTATATAATATTAAGATATATTATAGAATATTCTAGGTTAAAACGAATTTAGCTAGAAATTATAGACCTTAAAATATATATTAATGAACGTATTATTTCTACCTTCGCTACGAAGAATTTTTTATTATTATTCGCGATACTTTTAAATAATATTATCTCGGGAAAAGAGTATACTCCTAGTATTATAAAGTTTAGCGATAATAATATACCTTACTTTAAAGAAGAGACGTTTATATTTCTCTCTACGCCCGCTTAATTCTTTATATTTAATTAATCTTTAATATTTTAATCTTCCCGTTATATAATATCTAATATCTTAACGCCGGTCCTTTATATTATATTTAAGGAGAAATTTAATATATTAATTACTAAAGATAGGCTACTAAAGGGGCGAGGTCTTTAAATACGTAATTTAAAAATTTATTAAAATTAATCCCATACGACTTTTAGGTAGCGATATTATATTCGAGTTTATTAATTATTTAATCTTTATTTAAATCTTAATTAAAGAGTAAATTATAAATTTAAAAAATAACCGACTTTATAAAATATATTTTAATTATACTTTATTACTACTTTTAATTACTCGCCGGTTAATAGAAATTCTTAAGTCTCGGTATTATAAAGGATAAAGTCGAGTTAAAATATTTATTAAATTAAACATTTATTCTTTCCCTAAAACTCGTAAAGTTTATAATTTATATTTAATCTTTATAATAATGAATTCTTTAGCGCTTATAATACTCCCCTCTTTATTTTAATAATTTATTTATTTCTTTTAACTACCTTTATTTAATCGCCCCGCCTTTTATCTCGCGTTAACTTTTTACGCTCCCGCCGTTACGGGCTAATCTAATAGCTCTAGTAATATACGTCGCGAAACTAGAGATAAGAGGGTATAAATATAAATAATCTTTAAGTTAAATATAAATTAATAACGATATAATTATTTTACCGGAGGTATATTTATTATATAAAAAGAGGCGGGTAGTTTTAAATAAATAATAAGAAGAGGAGAGATAATAGATATATAAAGAATAAGTTTATTAAGGGAAAAATTAACGAGGAGATATAATTATATTTAGAAAATAAAGAGAGACTAGGTAAGAAATAAAGTTAATAAGAATTATAAGTTTATATATTTCGCCGCGTTCGTAGTAGTTTTTATTAACCTCTTTCTCGATATTAAAGCGTAGCTTAATAATAAAGAATACGTATATATATATAAACTCGACGTATAGGAATTATATTACCGTTTATTTAGCCTCGACTTTACTAGTATTAAGATTAAAAATATATTAAAATATTTAATATAAAAATTTATCTTACTTAATACTAGGTTTTTAATATTTATATTATATATATCCGGGCTAGAAACGGCTTTAATAGTAATACTCTCGCTAATAATATAAATCTCGGAAAAATATATCCTATTTTAAAGCTAAATTAAACTATTAATTACTAACTTTGAATAACTTCGTAGATAACTTAGGTTATTAATATTATCTTTTTCGAAAATCTTCTCTACGAAATATATATAATTATTAAACGATATCGTTACTCGTTAGACGTTAAAGAGCGGATAAAGTATCGCGCTACCGATAATAATAACTATTATTTAAATCTATTAAAGTTCTCTAAATAATATCCTTACGATTCTTTATTTAATATTATTAAATTAATCCTTAAAAAGGGGTTTTATTTTATATATAAAATAAAAGGAATTATTCCCGTATAATTTAATTAATAACCGAAGATATACGTATTTTATATAGGCGTAAGGCTTCTTTTTCGCGTCCTCTATAATTAATATAATACTAGTAATCTCTTAACGGCGGAGGAATTTAATATAATACGATTTAAATATTCTTAAGCGCCCGTTTAGTTCGAAAATAAAAGATTTATAGGGCCTCTTTCCTCGGATCTTTAGAAGGGAAAAAGAGTAGTTATTAAAGAAACGGAGTAGTATATAATCTCGATAACTCCTAGTTCTTATAACGCGTATATCGTTTAGTCTTTTAGTATCTTATATAACTAGACTAAGGACGTAATATTATTATTTAATAAATTAGGCGGTAGGGCTATATAAAAGTAGTTTAAAAACTTTATCTCTACCGTTATACCTATATAAATAATTATCGACGAATTCTATTTATTAAAATCTATAGTTTAGGGATTATAAAGGGCTATTTAAACTATATAAATATATTACTAAATAGGAGTTCTTTTATTATTTACTATAAACGGTATATTTATTACTATTAAGCCTACCGATATCGAAGGCGTAGTTCGTTATTTTAAAGATCCTAAATTTAATAGTAAAGATTTATACGACTTTACTACGAATAAGGTTCTATAGTTTAATCGTAATTTAAGACCTATACTAGGGACGGTAATAATTATCCTAGTTTATAAAACTTAATCTTAATATTCGGCCGTTAAATAATTAATTTTATACTATAACGTATTAAGAAGAGTAAACGGTTTAAATATAATATCTTTAATCTCGTTAAATACGTATATAAAGGTATACTCTTCGATTTTTTACTCGGTCGTTATAAAGTATTTAATAGTTCTACCTCGAAGTTTATTAATAAATTTTAAATATTACTTCGAAAGTAAGTATAGAATAAGAAGAAAAATATATATCTTATATTAAGAAATTCGTTCCTTAGGATTATAACTTAATAATTTATCTTCGCCGCGATATTCCCTTTATTCTTAAAATATTAAAGAGAATTAAAAAATAATATAAATTAACGGTCGCTCGGTACCGATTTTACTCGTAATATACTCGACTTTAATAATAAGATAAAGAAGGCTATATATTTATTTATAAGGATTAACTTTTTTATTAAAGATATCCTAAGATCTAAAGAATTAAATAAAATTCTCGGGAAAATAAAACGGGAGGAAAGAAAGGTTTTAACTTTCTCGAATTATACTATAATTACGTCGTTTATTTAATATATAAATACTTTTACTCCCTTTTAATTATTATTTCTATAATTCCTATATAAAAATATACTCGTTTATTATAGAAACCTTTATTAAAAGCCTTTTAATATATCGTTAAATATCCTCTTTATTTTATAACTATTTAGTTATATTATAATAACCTAAGTAAATAAATCCGTTAGGGCTTAATAAATAGATTCTAAGAAGAATATATTAAGAACGAGTCGAATACCCCTTTTAAAGTCGCGGATTAAGAGCTCCGCCCGTAGGTATTTATTAATATATTAAGTATTTTAAGTACCGGCTATACTCTATATAAAGCGACGGTAATGATTTTAATTAATCTTATTAACGCTTCTAGTTATATAAATTAAATTATTAAATAATTAAATAAGATAGATAAAAGTAGACTTTCTTTACCTACCGGCTATCGTATATAGATCCTTAAGACAACGTTATAATAAAAATATTAATAACGAAGAAGGTATAGGCTCGTAATATATTCGTTACGGGTATTATTAATCTTAAAGGGAAGGGAGTTATACCGTTATAATTTAATCGGGTTACTTTAATCGTAGGCGATTAATTAAAGATAAAAACGACGACGAGGATATAGTATAATTATAGTATATTAATTTAGAAATAAAGGGTCGAGTAGGTTTTATATTAAATACTTAATTACTTTTATTTTAGTTACTTAACCTAGATTCTATAAAAAAGAACTATATATTATAGGGCGATTTTATATTTAATAGCCAGATTTTAAACTATATTAATTATTTATAGATTATTTCTATTATTATCTTTAATCTACCTTTAAATTTTATTTACCCCCCTTTAAATAATTAATTATAAGAGCTTTATATATTTAAAAAAATACCTTTCGTCTTATTTTTAATATTTCTCTACTTAATTTTATTATCGCTTAGCTAGTACTATTATATTTACCTCTAATTTATACTCCTCCTACTTTTATTATAATAAAGTTACGATTAATATTTATTTAATAAACTAGTATCTAGTTCGAATTTTATCGGTCTCTATTATAGATCTACGTTATTTACTAACTTAGATTTTATTACGAATCTAGAATAACTTAATATCTAAATATTTAAAGTTATATATTAAATTTACGAGATCGTATATTCATTATAATTATAGGTAATACCTAATATATTAATATATCTTAATTAATTAATATACTAGAGTTTATATATATATATAGTTTTATTATTAAAAGTTATTTAGGTCTAACCCGTTATCGCTAGACCGGATATAGAAATAAACGAAAAATTATATATTTAGATATAAATAAGGATATAGACGAGGAGTCTAATAAAGAGTCTAACGAGGAGTCTAATAAGGAAAGCGAAGCGTAGATCCTACGTATAAAATTATTATATTATACGAGTAGTAAATAAGAGTCGATATAGCGCGGGCTTTATACTTTAACCTCTATTAATATAAATCTGAATATAAACCTAAATACGATTAAAGTTAAAGATATAATAATTAAAGTTATTAACCTACTATATAGTATACCGCTATAAGATATATACGTATTTTACTTTAGTTAACGAAACTATAATTTATATTTATTTATAGGGCCGGCCGATAATAGGATATAAAAGTAGTCGAATTAGATAATAGAAATATAATAATTAATAATAAACTTTCCTCTATAGGTATAGTATCTACGTCTTTATTATTAAGAACGGAGACCTATTTAAAGGTAATATAAAAGGGCGCTAGGTTACTAGTAGATAATTAATTTAAATAAGATAATTCGGAGCGGTTATCGGTTATATACGACTTATTAATTTCTAAGGATAAACGAATTATCTACCGGTTATTTAAGGGTCGTAAAGACTATAACTTTAACTCCTAATTCACGAGTAATAAAATTAATAAATCTTAAGTAAATAGTCTTTTAAAGAATCTATATATTAACTTTAATCGACGACGTTTCTTTTATATTAATATCGACGAGTAATATTATTAAATATATCGTATTTTATACGGTATCCCTAACGATATATAAGGGGTAGAATCAATTTTAATTTATAAAGAGGTTAATAATATTCTAAAAGTAAAGTATAATATTTATTATCACGATATTATTAGGGTTTTATAGTTCTTATTAAGTTATCGAGCCTTTTAATATAATTTAGTCTACGCTTTTATTTATATATATAATCCGAGCGGGGAAAGAGTCTATATAAAGATATATATAAAAGATTAATAATAGTTAAAGTAGAGAGAGGTCGTTAAAGGTAATATTATTATACCGATTCTACTCGCTTTAAATAAGATATTAATAATATATTATCGCGGCGACCTTTTACTATAGTTTATCTATATTACGATAAATAATTTAAACTACGCTATATATAAAAGTTAATTATATCTAAGCCTAATTCTTTTTAGATTAATACCGGTAGTTAAAATTAATAAAGATATAAATCTTTCTCCGAAAGTTTAACCTAATCTCTATTATATTATAATAAATATAATACTTAAGAGTACGTTCTAATATTCCTAATATATACTATACTTCGGTCGATAATTAATAATTATTAGCGCTCGAACGGTTTACTCTACCGGGACTTAATATTCGGTATATTAACGGGTAAATCCGGCGGTATTACCCTATTATAATTAATATAATAGCGGATTATCCGGAGTAAATCTTTATAATAGGAGTTAAAAGTAACTAGTATTACCCTATTTATTAAATTCCGCCTTAATAAAGGGAAAATATAACGATATAATAATTACTTCGAATATATAAATATACCTAATAGCGCCTTTATAATTAGTAAATAAACCCGACTCTAAATAACCCGATAAATATCTATTATATTCGGAACTTCGCTTAGAATCATATACTCGTTAATATATATTCGACGATAATAGTCGATATTCTTTATTAACTTTTAAAAGGTATAATTATAACCCTTTTTAAATAACTCGAATATTTAATCTAAAATATAATTCTTATAACTCGAAAGAGAAAAGGTTAAAAGTAGATTATAACCGAAATATTTATAGCCCTTTAATTAGATAAACGTTTCCGTTAGGTCCTAAGTTTTACTAGTTTTAAAAAGTTCTTATACTTTAACTTTATAAATTAATAGATAAAAAACGAATAAAAAGCGATTATTAAATAATTTATTACGGTTATAACTCCTCTCCTCTAGAGAGCGCTAGCTATTCTTTATTATACTCGCGCTATACTCGACTTCGTTACGTTAACGTCGTATATAATATATAATAAAATAACCTTAAGCTATATACGTTAGGCTATATATCGGATTAATAAATTAAAATAAGTATTTAAAAAATATCGGCCTATTATAACTTTAAATAAGACCGCGGATAATAAGGAGAATTAATATTATTTTAATATACCTAAACTATACGGTATTACTTATTACGAAGACTTTATTCGGCTTTATAGAAGTATATAAAACTATAATATTTACTACGGCGAAGTAATTTATAAATTCTTATTAAAAGAATTCTATATTAGGATTAATAAGAATAAAGGATTCGAGATTTAAATCCTAGAATATAATACCCGTCGAATTAATATACTAGTTATATAGGATCTTTTAGATTTTCGCGATAACCGAAAGTATATTATTACTAAAGTAGTATTAAATATTTATATTATATAATTAATATATATAAAGTCTATATAGGACCTATTTAAAGAAGGTCTCGATATTAAATATATAACTTAATAGGGCCTTAATCGGCGATAATAACGGTAAATTAAATAAATAATAACGATATAAAAAGTTAGATCCGGCGATTTTATTAATATTCTTATTATATTTATCCGAGAGAATCGTAAAAAGTTAAATAATATTAAACGCGATTTAATTAATATAATTCGACGTAAACGAGATCTATCCTAGATAGAAGAATATTATATCGGTATATATACTTCGGTGATTTATTAGGCTCTTAATAGTAAAGATAAAAATAATATTAAATATTTAAAGAAACTTATAGTTCGATATATACCTAGTTAACGAGATACGTCTAAAAGCCGTTAAGATTATATATAAATATAATCGGATCCCGTTAATAATAACCGAGTTAAAGAGGAAAACGAGGAACTTAAGAAAGAATTAATATAATTTAAAGTTATTATTATTATAGTTAATACCGAAAAATATAATGAAAAGGGTAGGCCGGCGACGTATATTAATACCTTTATCGAGATACTTTAATAGCGAAATAATAACGAAGTCGACCCCGTTTATAATATATTCGAAGTCGAGGTTATCTCTAAAAGTAAAATAATTAACCTTTAAATTTTAAATTCTCGGCGGTTCTTTAAAATATATAATATTCTTTATAATACTTATTTAATACCTATAAATAGGGAGAAAATAGTATTCTATATAAATAATTTCGTTAATTAGAATTAATATAATATTATTTATAACTAGGATTTCTTATTTAAAGGGATTCGGGCCGCCGATCGTTTTATAGAAAAGAATTAATAAAATATAATCGTACCTACCCTCTCCTATCTTATTAAATATATATAAATAATTATTCTTAAGTTAATATTAAATGGCTTATATTTAATTCAAAATGCTTTCGTCGGTATTATAAAAGCTTTAAATCTAGTCTTAATATAATACTTTTATTTAATTTAAATTTAAGATAAATTAAACTAGTTCTAATTTAGACGTGTATAAATATATTAAATAATCTTTTATTTTAATTTCCTCCTAAAGTACCCTTCTTTATAAACTATATTATTAAAATTATTTCTATACCTAGTTATCGCGCCTTAAATCTTAAATATATTTTATAATATCCGTTTCCTAGTCTACTTCTTATAGTATAAAACGGCTAAAAGTCTTAATTATTAAATTAAATATTATTTTATCGATTCGCTATCTTAACTACTAAAAATCGAATTAGGAGTAAATATATTTAAAAGACGACGGTTATTTATAAACGAAGTTAGGTATAATTATCGAGGACGGAGATAAAGACGAATTTAAAAATAAAGGAGGCGAGATTATCGACCCGTCGCGACCTCGGAAGAGGCTACGAGAGGATCGGACATATAATTAATAACGTAATATTATATTCTTATTATCGCGAGTATATCGGGGGGTAGGTTTATGAATAAACCTAAATTAATACTTTATTAACCTAAGTTAATATAGCCTCCCGTATCTTCTTTACGCGGCTATTATATCTACGCTACGGAATAGGGAAGAGAATTTTGACTTTTTCGAAAATCGAGGAAGGGAATTCAAAAAATTAGGATAAATATTAATATAAAAAAAATTCCCTTCCCTAAAGAAGGGAAGGGAATAAAGTCAAAAAGGCCGATTCCCTTCCCTGTTCCGCAGCGTAATTATATCTCGATTTATATAACGCCCTCTTTATATAATAATAGTTATTTTATATATAAAGGAGCGTATTTATCTAAAGAGTATATACGCCCTACTAGTAATTTTATTCCCTTATTACTCCGGTCCGAAAGCTCCCGTCTTAATAATAATTAATTATCTTTATCCGCCTACGAGTCGAGTTAATTAAGATATAAATACCGTAATAAATAAAGATACTTTTAGGAGGTTAAATTTTACGACTTTTATAAAGATAAAACTTACGGTATCTCTAGGTAGGAATAAAGCGGCGAGATACTTTAATATATAGTATCGTAGGCTATAAAGTTATTTTATTAAATATTCTTTTATATCTTTTAACTATTATTTTTATAAAATAAAAAAATAATAACTACGGACTATAGGCGGATTTTAAAATAAAACTTAAACTTAATAATTATATAAAGTAAATATAGCTCGAGGTTAAAAGTAGGATAATTAAGAAAGGGGAGTTTAATAAAGACGTTAATAATATCTCTATATTAAGCGAGGTAAAAAAGGTAACGCGTTATTAATCTAATATATTATCGATATATATTAACGACTATATTAACTACTAGATTTAATTAACGAGAAGAGGATTCGGATAATAAAAAAGATCCGCGAATATATCTAGAATTATTATATTTTTAGAAGAGATATAACGGAAATTATACAAGGACTTTTAACTCGGAAGTTATAAATAATTAATTATAATAATAGTTATATATAAGCCTATTATAATTAATATTAATAATTATTACCTTATTAATTATATTTATATAGTAACTAGTCGAGAGGTAAATATAGGTTCTTAAGTAAAATTATAGTAAAGATATATATTTCTTTATTCTTCTTAAAGGGGGTAGATATATTAAAGATAAAGAATATAACGAAGTATATATTCGAACTAATTCGAGTTAAGACGCTTTATTTAATATACTTAATAATATATATTATAATAAAAGACTACGAATTTGGCTTTAAGAGGACGATAACGTTTTAAGGCGAGTAGATTAAGAATATATTATTCCCTCTAATAATTCCGATCCTTTTAATTAACGCTAATATTCTATATATAGAAATATACGAAAATATATAAAGGGGTTAGGAAGGTCTTTGACCCGAATACCGCGAATTAATCCTACGGGTACTACGGGAGAAGATTAAGATATAAATTAATTATATACTAGAGGAGGATAAATATAATATTAAGGCGATCCGAGATTCCTCTAAAGAGGAGGATAATTATAATTTATTCGATAAGGATACGAATAAAGGAGGGTAGGATATAATAAATTTATAAATTTTATTTAATCTTATTTCTTTATTAACTTCTTATAAATACCTAGCGATAACGATAATAGAGGTAGCGTATATTAAGAGAATACTATTAACGAAAATAATAGTATATAAAATAATCTAGATAATATAGAATAATAAATAATAAATAAACGAGATATAGTAATACTCGTCGATTATATAATTTATAATTTATTAATATAGATATTAAATAAGCGTTAGGAGTAGTAATAAATAAAAACGATTATCGGATATAGTAATATTACTTTCTTCGTATATTATCTAGCCTATTAACGGGAATATTAGGTAAATAAGAGCTAGAGTAAAGAGAAAGGAAAACTATTATAAAGAGTAATAATAATCTCTTTTTTATAGAAATAGCTGGCTAAAATAAAATACTAGGTTATAAATAAAAGTTAGACTAGTACTTTAACTAGTCGATTATTATAATCGCCTATAACCGATTATATAAAAGAGGTATATAACCGCCTATAACGGAGTTATATTCGCTTATTACTATATTATACTATATATACTAACTTTTATTAAATAAGAGTAATTAATAACGATTTAATAGCGCGGGATAAAGACCTAAAAAATATATTAAATCTAATAGGTTTTATACTTCGATTCGATAGGAGAGAAGATACCCTATATTTAAATATTATATATATTAAATTTCAAGTAAAATATAAAGTGAAAAAGAACGAGAGGATTTAGTACTAATTACTAGCTTGGACCATATTCGATAATAACTAAGATTTTCAGAAATTTTTAAAATATATATTAATAGTTAAGATTATTAAAGTTACCCGGGGTTCTAAATATAACTAGAAGTTACCGTCGCTATAATAATCTATCTATAATAAGAGATTTAATATATAGACTTATATATCTCTTACGTTAAAAAATATAAGTAGAGTAATAATAATAGAAGTTAAAAGAGAGTATAAACTATTATTAGCCCTAATATAGATTTAAAATAAGAATATTATTTATATTAAAATTTCGCGTTAATTATAAAGTTATATTTAAAATAGAAAAGTAATATAGGTTAAATTATCCTAAAAAGACCTTTAGTCGACCGATAGAATTATATTAAATAAAATATTAAAGAAAGTACTTCTAGTAATTATTACGTATAAATTAAAAATTAGGTATACGAGTTTTAAATATTCTCGTGAGTTAGAGGTATTTTTAGAAGCGAGCTAGATTCTTAATTACGCTTAAATAAATTAATAGCGCTCGGGAGTTAGGATATAATATTACCCCGCTTAAACCGGCTTAACCGGTTTACGAGCGCTTAGAGCGCTCAAAGCCTACTTTATACTTTTGTAGATATTCTTTCCCGAAACTTTCGTCTCGGAAGTAAATTATTTATTATAATAAATATTTAACTCTACTTCTCCTTTATCTCTTTATTATAAATAGTAATTTTATAAATCTCTTTTTAATTTAAAATTAATTATATATATTTATTAATATTATATCGAGAAGTAGTATTTTAAAAAGTATAAATATATAGAATATATTTATATTAGGCGGGAATATAATTTAGTATTTTTTTCATTTATAAAATAAACTCGTTCTTAGAAGTTATAAAAAGAGAAATTAAAAAAGATTAAAATAATATAAATAAAATAAACTCGTTTTTAAATTAAAATCGAGTTATTAAAAAAAAAAAAAAAGTAACTCGTTAAAAGCGAGTTAAAAAATATTACCGAGTTAAAAAAAAATAAAGAAGTCGACGATATTAATCCTAGGCCCGACGATTTTTCATTTAATATATCTTTAAAGTAATTATAACTTAAAGATAAAGTTAACTAGTCGACTATATTTTTTATTTTAAATAGAATCTTTATAAGAGATTTAGATAATTTTTAAAATTCGTATTTAATTTCTAAATATTCTTTAATTTATTATATTCTTTTTATTTAATAAAGTAGTCCTAATTTTATTATTCTAGAATTTTTTTAACTTCGAACTCCGTTTTTTCCTTTATTTAAAAATAAAAGATATTTTATAAAAGTATTAAAGAGTCTATTAACTTTAATAATAAAATATAGAATATTAAATATACTTTAATATCGGCTAGAAGATTTAATTTATAATTAACTAGTTCTTTATTCTTTTTAATCGAAAATAGTCCGATTTTAATATAATTTAGTTTTTTATTTAGTCTTTTACTCTTTATATTTTTTATTAAGAAATATATTTTATTCCTCTCTTTTATTAGGGATATTTTTTTCGATATTTATTTAATTATTATCTTAATTCGAGTATTCGTTAATTAAATCTAAGTTTATAACTCCTTATATAAAGTTTTTATATAAATTATATAAATTAAAACTTTCTAAATATTTAGTTTATTCCTAGGTTATAAGAATATATTAATATATTTCTCGTAATTAGTAAAAAATAGCGTAAACTTAACTATATTAAACTAGTCGTTATTAAATATTAATTAAATTATTAATAAAAGTCTTATTTAATTATTTTACTTTTTATTAATATAATATTTTAAATATATCTTTATTATTTAGTTTATTCGTTCGGTTTAACCGTTAATCTACGGGTAATATATAGTCGATAGTTATAATTTAATTTTAATAGCGTTAATAAATATTTTTTAATAATTAGAAATAAACTATTTATCTCGGTTAAAGATTATCGACTCTAGAATATTATAATCTCGAATTAATCGATCGAGTAATATAAAAGTAATTTATTCTATTTTATATATTTCTTTTATTAGTATTATTATAGTATATTTATTAAGTTTATTATAAATAATTATAATAGAGTTAAAGACTTTATTTATAATAGGGTCCTTTAACTCTAATAATTTAATAATAAAATCTATAATAATATCGCTCTATAGTATATTCGGTATTAAAGCGAATTAGATCTAATTATATTTAATATATCTTATAGACTTATTTTACTAGTATTAGATATATTCTTTAATATATTTCTTAACGTGCGATCGTAATCTTAATATATTATATTTTTTATAAATTAACTTTATAGTTTTAATAACTTTAGGGTATCTTTAAATTAAATTATTATAATAATTATAAATACTTTCCTTAAGATTTCCTTTAAGAAAAAGAGTTCTTTTATTATATTCTAATAGTTTAATCTATAGTTATTAATTTTTTAATATTTTAATTAAAGTATTATTTTTATATTTCCCTCGGATAATATTAATAACTTTATATCGGTAAGTCCGGAAACCCCGATTTTTGCGTATTTTATACCGAAATTACATAAAATACTAGAAACACGTATCTATTTATATCCCGTATTCTAAGTATATTATACACCGATTAAGTAGCGATATTATACCGATTTAGCAACTTTTTTTTTTTTTTTTTTGAACTTTAACTTTTTATAGTATCTAGACTAGGGCCCCTATATAGGAATATAAATATCCTACTAAATCCATTTTTAGCCTAGATTCCGAATTTTTAATTAGATTTTTACTAGCGTTGCCCTATAGGGCTATAAAGCTACTTTTAGGATTAAGTTTAGCGCTCCCGCGCAGACCTTAACTCTAACTTAAAAATCTTGGCGCCAAGATTTGCCAAGGCTGCAAAATGCGCATTTTGCACCGATTAAGCAGCGATTTTGCAGAACTGTTTTTCCGGACTTGCCGATGTATTATTCTAGTATAGATACTACTACTAGTAATTCTTTATTATAAATATTATAATTTTATTCTATTAATAATATTTTTCGTAAATAATATATAATAGGGTACTATTTATTATCTCTTTATTAGAGTATATAAACTCTTATTACGAGGTCTAAAATATTAGTCTCGATTCGGGCTAGTTTATTATTTTAAAAGAAATATAATATTAATAATTTTTTATAAATCTTCTTAAATATATTAAAAGATTATTATTATTCTTTTTTTATTAGAAAGTAGTATCTTTCTTTATAATATCCGTTAATAGTAAGACTTTTTTAAAATAGTTTTTAATAATTCTTTTATTAAAGTTTATAAATCCTAAGAAACTTTATATCGTTTTAATATTATATAATATAAGTTATTCTTCGATACTTTTAATCTTTTTAGAGTTATATAAATATCTTTAATATTAATTATAAATCTAAGAAACTCGATTAATTTTTTATAAAATTTATACTTCTCTAGTTTAAAAAGAAGTTTAGTTAGTAATAAATAAATTAGGATATTTTATATATATTAGATATATTTTTCCTTATTAATAAAGTAGATTAAAATATTATTAAAATATATAATTATCGTTATATCTAGGTAAATTTATATAATATTATTAATTAATATTTAGTAGGTTACTAGTATATTAGTAAATCCAAAGAGTATTATTAAATATTCGTAATAATTATATCTAGTTCTAAAGGTAGTTTTTTATTCCTCGCTTTTTTTTATTCGAAAGAAATTATACGCGCCTCGAAGATTTAATTATATAAAGATTTTCGTTATTATAAATCGATCCTATAACTCGTTAATATTTAATAGAGGGTACCGATTCTTTATTATAATATTATTTAATTTTCGGTAGTTTATATATAACTATAGACTTCTATCCTTTCTAATTATAAAGAGGATTAGATAATTTATTAATAATTTAAATTCTCGAATAAATTCTTTTTTAAGATTCTCGTTAATATACTCACGAAATACTCCGAGCTTTTTTTCTCATAAAGCGTAAATAGGTCTAAATATTAGTTATTTATTTAATTCGAGTTCGATTTTATAATCTTATAACTAATATTTAGGTAATATCTTTATAGTTATTTTTTTTAAAAAAGGTACTTCTATTATTAATACTCTTTAAGGATATTAAGAGGTTCGTTTTTACTTTTAAAAATTTTAATTTATTCGCTTTATTAACTTCTTTAGTTAATATATATCGAATTAGATCTTTATACGAGGTTATTTTTATTCGAAGATAAAGTATTATAGACTTCGACCGGGCTACGGTTCGACTTTTTATTTATAATTATCCTTTATAAATATATAAATATTATATTAACGACGTCTTTAATATAAGGAAATATAAATACTTCTATTTTCTAATTAATTATTAAATTATATTTCTTTAACTAAAGTATTCCTAGAATAATATAGTAAATAGTTATTTCTATTATATCGAAGGTAATTTCCTTATAGTAGTATTAAATTATAATTAATAGTGGGAATATTTCTTTATCTACTTTTTTTACTAATAACTTCGACCCGTTAGTTAATTAAAGTTTTTTTTTTTTTTTAAATTAATAAACTAGTTACTTAAATTACTATTCAAGATATAAAATTATTAGTTACTTTTAAATCTATTATTATAACGACTTTATATCCGTAAACTTTTACTAGTATCTATATATATATACTATATTAAACTAAGTATAGATATTATTCTAGGGTTAATATATTAATCTCTTTATATTTCTCTTTAATATAAAGGATTAGTCATTTCCCGATAAAGATAAAAAATTATAGTACTTTTTAGACTCGAAGTATCTTTCGTAATCTTCGGTTAAATAATAATATTATTTATTTTAATTATAGTATTTCGTTTCTTTACTATATCTTATTTAGTATTATAATTATAACTATTAATCTTTATTATAGCCCGAGAAGATTTAGTTCTCCTTTTTCTTAATTAAATACTATAAATAATTATCTTTAACGTAGTTATTCTATTAATTATAATTATATCTTAATTTTATAATATACTTTCGCTCTCTTAAATTATTATAATAATATTTATAATATTCGCTTATATATATTAACTAGTATATCTCCTTATATTATAAATAATATTTATTATAAATATAATTAATTCTAGAGAGTTATCTTTTCTCTTTCTTCTTTTCTTCGGGTTTCTCTTTTAATATAATAAACTAAATTCTAAAATTATCGAGGTAGTTTATTATTTAGATTTATTCTTTAAAATTTATTATATTTTATTCTTATTTTTATCCTCCCTTTAAATCTTCCTTTAAAGTTTTATTACTATTATTATTTAATTCTTCGAGTTCTCGAATTCTTTAGGCGATCTCCTCTTTAATATTCTTTTACTTCTTTAATAAATTATTAAATATAGTATTATTCTATACTAAATCTTTAAGGGACCCGACTACGTTATTTAATATCTCTTTCTTAAATATATTTAACTATTATCTATTTATTATATTTTTCGAATAATAGTTCCTAGCGATATAGCCCGGCTTATTATAATTATAATAATTTATTACTTTTTTACTTTATTATTATTTATTTATTTTTTAAAATTCTTTTATAGGTCTCTTTTTAATAAAATCGAGTTTTATTAATATATAATTATACGAGTTAAATTTCTCTTAATAGTAACGACTAGCCGAATTATATTTATTATTATAAACTCTTAAATATTCTTATTTATTAACTCCTCCGTTATAATATTTCTTTATTATATATTTATATAATTTATTATTAATTTTAATTATTTATTTTATAAATATATCGAGGTTTTTTATAACGACTTTTATTTATATAAATTCGTCTTTTATATTATCTTTTAATCCTCGTCGATATATTATTATAAAAATAGTATCGTCCTAGTCCGTTAATATTATATAATATTAAAATTACGCCGAGTAATCGAATATAGACCTACGCTATATTAAATATTAAATAACGCGAATTACTATACTATTTTCGTTAGATAATTTATATATATAACGAATTTCGGTTTTAAACCTAGAGAAATTCTTTATCCAAAGTTTTATTAACGAGTTATCAGTATTATTTATTATTTTTATATAGTATTTTAAGAATAATTTAATCTATTTCTATATATTACTTTTTATATAGGTTATTATAAAGATTATCTATTTAATAACTAGTATAGTATTCTCGTTAAATATAAAGAATAATTAGAGTTATAATAATTAATTATTAAACTTCTCGCGCTCTTTATAATAATAGTTTAGGCGGGTAATTTTAATACGGTCTTTTTCTTCTATAATATTATATTTTCTAGTACTATTTTAAGTATTTAAGGCTAAGGTCTTTATTAATTTTAAAATATTTATTTTAAAAATATTTAAAGTATTAAAACTCTCCGTTTAATATTATAATATAATATCGATAAGATTTAAATTAATATTTATAGAGAGGAGTATTAAAAATTAAAGAATAATAGGCTTCGTATTAATATAAAATAAAATTTAATAAATTTAATAAATTTAATTAAAGATTTAATAAACGTCTATTTTTAGAATTTATAATTAAAAGTTTTAAGGGAAGTTAAATACGAAGTTTCTATCTATTTAAAAGTACGCTATTTATATAGTAGAAGGAAACCGTACTAAGACCTCTATGGTCTTTTATGATAGTATAGCTACTAAGAGCTACCATGAATGGTCGCTCGGCCAGTACTGCGATCATGACCGTGGTTACCCTTGTCGCGGGTTTAGTTGATCCTGCGCCAAGATCGTAACAGAAGATTCGAACATTTGAAAAGTCGAATTTTTGGCGTACGGTGGCCGGCTTAGCTACGGTAGCCATTTTCCAATACTTCAAAACTTGACCTCGTAAAGCCGGAAGACGGGGGGCCACCGCTCCCCTTTATGCTCCACCTCGGCGGCTATCTCTAAGGCCTCCTGGAATGGGCTGTACAAGAGCGCGCGCTTTGCTGGATATTCAAAAGTGGGGTTTTTGGTGAATGGAAGGGTAAGCGTGAAGCGTTCATCACCTTATCCAGCTCCCTCGCTAAAGCGGCAGTCCCCGGGCGAGCTTCGACTGAGCTAGGGGCAGATGTTTGTCGCCTTCGAGTGCCAAGAATTTATGCCTTTCTCGCAGATAAATTCTGGTATAAGACAACCTCAACTTCAATAATAATTTTACACCAAAACCGCCTTCTACAGAATGTTGTGCGCCAGTAAGCTGTCAAGCTCCTCAAGTACAGCTAGCAGACAATTGACGCGCTACAGTCTCCGGCGAAGCTCCTCGAGTCCCTGTTGCTTCAACCAAGAGTGGTACGTACGCAAGAGCGCCCAGTCGAGTCATTCAAGCTAAGGTACATAGGCAATGTATTCGAGAAGCGCCTCATCGAGGCCTACATATCAGACAACGGCAAAGACCCAGTGACGAATGAAGAACTCACAGTCGACGACCTGGTGGAGCTCAAGTCGTCCCGAACCGTTCGACCACGACCTCCCACCCTCACATCAATACCCTCACTCCTCTCTGTCTTCCAAAACGAATGGGACGCTCTCGCACTCGAGACGTATACGTTACGACAACACCTCACACAGACAAGGCAGGAGCTGAGTAGGGCGCTCTACGAGCATGATGCAGCGGTTCGGGTGATCGCGAGGCTATCTAGGGAGCGAGACGAAGCTCGGGAAGCCTTGTCAAAGATATCAGTGAATGGGGTGGGTGTGACCAATGGAGATGCCATGCAAGTTGACTCGCAGGAACTCTCAGAGGACCTAGTTGCAAAAGTAAAAGCGACCCAAGAGAAGTACGACACAAAATTCTGGGGCTCGAGAAGCTCTCTTTCAGTAGCTTTCGCTAATACTACATCAAAGATTATCCAAAACACGACGAAAGCGCGCAGTGCCCGAAGACTGGGCAACACCCGACACGATACAAAGCTTTGCTCCGCTCTCCAAATCCAAACCCCTCTTTACTGGAGCTCGAACGGTGTCCATAGATAACAGTGGTGATTTGGCAGTCCTTGGTGGTACTGATGGAAACGCAGGTGTTTTCTCGCTATCTCAAAGCCAGCTGGTGCAAGAGTTCTCCGTGGGCAGCTCCGTAACAGACGCGTTGTGGGCAGGGAGGAAGGCTATCCTAGCGACATCTACTGGGGAAGTCAAGATTTTTGAGAACGGTGCCGAGATAGCGAGCTTTTCAGGACATGCCGGCGAAGTGACTGCTCTGGCATTGCACCCCAGTGGAGAGATTCTTGCTTCGGTGGGGGTGGACAAGAGCTACATATTTTACGATCTTACATCTTCAGTTCAGTCTCTTCAAATCGCTACGAATTCCGGTATGGTGGAATCCAAGCGTCCAGTGGTCCATGAGGAATAGCTAACAGCTGTCTAGCACTAACCTCGGCGCAATTCCATCCTGACGGGCATCTATTCGCTTCTGGAGGCGCTGATGGCCAGATCAAGCTCTTCGAGGTCATGACTGGCGGCAGCGCCGCAAACTTCGAAGCATCCGGGCCTCTTAAAGCAATCTCTTTTTCAGAAAATGGTACTTGGCTTGCCTCTGCCGTGCAGGGTTCAACGAGCGTCACTGTATGGGATCTTCGGAAACTGGAACAAATTAAGGTCCTTGAAACAGGAGGGCAAGTGAACGGTGTGCGATGGGACTACACTGGTCAATTCCTAGCAACGGCAGGTGCAAGAGGAGTTACAGTTCAACATTACTCCAAATCAGCAAAGGCGTGGTCGGAGCCTTTGAAGAGTGCGGTACCAGCAGTGGCTGCGGAGTGGGGATCAGGAGCACAGAGTCTGGTGGCGTTGAGTGAGGGAATACTTACAGTCCTAGGATCCTCGTGAATGCGATATGGAGAAGCGAAGGCGTTTGATGTTGTATTCTATCTTTATCTTACACTGTGGTAAAGACAGCAGTGGATGATTAAAGCTTAAATTCACACGAGAGAAATCGAGTATGTTTGAACAAAGAAATTTAATAAATGAGTATCCGTGTGTAATCCTGCTGATTCAACTACATCCTCTCGAACTCGCCAGAGATTCTCCGGCTTTCTCCAATCTTAAAGAGTGAATTTTGTCACTGACTGCTTTTGGCGTATCACCGATGCAGCCGAGAGTTCAACAGCCGAGACCTTTCAAGACTCCTTCCGCCCCGAGCTCCCTTTCACTTGCGACAACAACCCTCACCATACTCCTCTTCCATGTTGGCATCCTAATGCCACACCGTTGCCACTGGCTACTATTCCGCGCCGAATTGCATCGCCTTCTAAAGTTCTAAGTCGCCGTTATGGCGTCTGTGGCGTCACTTCATGGCCGAAAAGTGAGTTCCTACAATTCAATCCTATTTCTGAAGCGATCACTGATATGCATATCTCAACGAAGAGACCCTACGACCTGATGGAACGTGATCCAAGACAAATACCTTGCAATTCCCACCACCGCGAACGCTCTATCCCGAATACACACCCCCAGTCGACTACGAGTACTCTCTTCGACCTAAATATACCACCGCCAACTCGAAGGGGCTTTGACCTCAGAAGACCGATCATGTCTCAAATGACGCAAGATGTTATCGATCTTACGGAAGAGACGAGCAGTCCAGCACCGGAAACTCATACGATCCCACCTCTATCTTTCAACACAAGAAGGGCAAACCGCCCGCCGCGGTCCGACCGTGACATAATCAGTGTGGATGATCAGGAGGACAATGCTACCCATATCAGGGAGGAGAGCCCGGAGATACAATTTCTACGGTCAGAGCCATTAAGGACAGGACCGCGATCGCGATCTCTCAGTACTGCAAGACCTGTACCTGGAAGACAGGGACATACTCCAGGTACTAGATCACTAATCCGGCGTCCGCACGTTGCAGTCCGCATGTCAGCCGCACCTAATCACAATCACCCACAAGGATGGGCTCGTGCTATCAATCTGCCGTTATCTGGACAATTCAACGTGGGCTTTCACCGTGGCAACGAAGAACTGATACATTGGGAGGACTTCGACGGTGGAATGTTTCAGGCTCCAGGAGATCTTGATTTCTTTGCTCCAGCGTTCAACTACGATAATCCCTCTCGTCCTCAGCAGCAGCCACGACTACCTACATATGACCCACCCTCTCCCGCAAAACCAGGCTTCACAAGATCACCAAACGATGACGACACTCTGGTCTGTCCTCATTGTGACGACGAACTGGGGGTTGGAGACAGTGATGTGAAGAGACAGGTTTGGGTAGTGAAAGCTTGCGGTCACGTATGTTGCTTTGCATTATCTTCTCTTATGGTTGCTAATATAGTCTTCAGGTCTACTGTGGCGATTGTGCAACAAATAGACACAAGAGTAGGAGCTCAGGCCGAGTCAAATCATTCTCGAAGTGTGTGGTGGAGGATTGCGGAAAGAACGTCACAAGCCCGAGGAACATAATACAGGTCTATCTTTGATAGAGGGACCACCTCTTTCATGAATGAGAATCAGTTATCAGCGGACACTCATACACAGCGACGGCGTTTTGGCAGGGTTCTATAGCAAGGTGCATACTGACTACGAGAGCGAGATACCCACGGGTCTTCCTCGCACACATGTTGAAGATGTGGAGTTACGTTCGCAAAGGCAGCTGCGCCCGCGAAGCTGCAAGCTGCGTTTCGCAAGATAGCAGAGAGTAGAGAGCAGGATCACGTGCAGGGTTACATGATTGACCAAAACCATATGTACATCAGCTAGATCGGTCTCAAGACACTTGCATCATGTCCAGTCAATCGTGTGAGCTTCATGTAGTCGTGCAATTGGGCAAAGTGCAATCCTCAATCGGGAATCTGTGAGGTCAACCTGCATACTATCCAAATCAAGGACCTCTAAGCGATAACAATGTTCTAGCGAAAACGAACCCAAACCTCCTCAGCTCCCTCCCCAATGGACACCCGTAATACTCCCCATCGTCGCCAGCAGACTCAATATCTGGTCGGCTACAATCTCGTCTGTGCCATCCTCTGGTTCGCTGTCCTCGGCCGCGTTCTCCTCCTGATTCCCCTCGTCGGCTTCGAGAATGTCTATGGCGGCGTGGGCGAGTTCGCCAAATGGACGCAGACGCTTGCTCTGCTGGAGGTTGTGCATTCTGCCTTGGGTAGGCCTTATCCATTCTTCTCCGAGACCCTTCACCCCGATAACATGAGCCATGGCTAATATCTACAGGTCTGGTCCGCTCCCCTCTCCCCACAACCATGATGCAAGTCTCCTCCCGCCTCCTCCTCGTCTGGGCCGTCGTAAACCGCTACCCCTCCGCCACGGCTCCCTCCCCTTTCTACAGCTCCATGCTGCTCGCCTGGTCAGTAACCGAAGTCATACGCTACAGCTATTTTGTGTGGAACCTGCGGGGGAGTGGTGTGCCCTCCCTGGTGATTTGGGCGAGGTATAATACGTTCTGTGTGCTGTATCCAGTGGGGATATTAAGTGAGTGTGTGGAGGTTTGGAAGGCGAGTACTGTGGCGGAGAGACCGGTGCAGCTTGGGTTTTGGGGGGTGCTGGGGATTTATGTTCCAGGTAAGCGTACGAATGGCGAATTGAAAAGTTGGGGGGGCGACAGGGCTAATAATTGCATAGGAAGCTATATCTTGTTCACGCATATGATGGCCCAGAGGAGGAAGGTCATGAGGGGCAAGGGCGTTGAGAGGTAGTAAAATCTATGAAGATGTTGGCTGTTATCGTCAAGAATCGTAGGCCATGGTAACAGGCTGATGAAGGCGTTGGTACCACTCCGGATGAGACACAAATCAGGCTGTTTATATGCACGTTTCCGACAGCAATGCAGTCAATGAGACGAATCTCGGAACAGCTTGAAGCTTAGGAATGACATTGATAGGATCATTCTACCACCACCACTCACATGCCCTTGGAGTCTAATATTCGCGATGGCACAAAAAAATCGTGTGCAGCGTCTACGGCTTCTCATAAAGCTCCAGGTCGAATCTGCGAGAGACAGTCGCAAGGCCAATGTATAACTCAGCTTACGCTAGACTGTACGGGCTCTCTTAGTCATGACCGTTGCAAGAACATGGTAAATGCTAAGTGGAAAGTTTTGTTTGATTGCAAGACAGATGCGAGGCCCCTTCCCACACGCGACAAGATGCTCGACCAATCCCTATCGTTTTGCAACCATCTCTCTGGCTCAAATTCGAGGTGATTCGGGACGATAGTTTCGTTTTCGTGGATGAGCATCGGGCTCATACTCACAGGCGTCTAGGGTCTTATATCACCCATTACTCACGGCCAACGCTAAGCACGATACTCACGTTAGGGGGTATGACGCAGTCGTGGAATTTCATGGTAGACTTGGAGACCGCGGCAACCTATTCGACGTTCCGTGGGCCAGCCTAAGACACATCAGCGGTCGCATTGTTGGCTAAGACGATGAGTATCCTACCGTAGTTCTTCCTTGATCACTGCAAACTAAATCACAAGTCAGAAAATAGCCATGGCACAATTTTCCGATCGCTCACGAAGTATGGGAGCCGTTCGAGATCTTTCCAAGATGGGATGGCGTCTGCATCGGGTATGGCTTTCGTCAATCCTCGTTTCAATTTCCTGACCTTCTCCGGTTTACTCAATGAGTGAAACGTAGGGACTGTCAAAGCGTTGCCGGTCGTCTCGTAGCCAGCCTAGACTACCAGAATTGCTTCTTAAGAAAGCCGACTGATTTTCTTTTCATTGGGCGGCAGGTCACTTTGAAAGAGTTCCTGGAACTCTGTTGGGTGGGCTTTAGACTTGTTATCTTCTCTGCTGTCGCTCATGAGCTCTTTCACTTTTCCTTCGATAGACTGATTGCAGGTCAGCGAAATTTCAGACGCAACTCTCTTGTTACTTGAACCTTGGATTTTGCTAGCGATTTGGCCATCTCGGGGTTTAAGATGGTCACAGCCACAGCGGAAGGCTGTTCATGAGTGGCAAAAGCCATGGTATGTGCTTGACCAGAAGAGCAACTTCTCCAGAGTCGCGAAGGGCTCTAAACCATCCCACACCAAAGTTTGAAGTATCAAGTTGATGGTAGGGTTCAGCGAGAGCATACTACGTTGTTACGTCTGTGGTCAGGCATGGAAAGGCATGGAAAAGCAAGCCCTAGGTCTATTGGCTGCTTAGTCCCCGCCTATCTTTGAATCCTCGCACATAGCTTTTCCACCTTAGCCGTGATCACATTCTCTAAGCGAAAGATGATACTCCGCGAGAAGAAAGGTGCAAGGGCCCCTCTACGAAGTTCATACAGGTCATGGGGAACGGTGAACAAGGTTGAATGTGGGAGACTGAACTGCTTTGTAGCCTCGGAGTATCCGTCCAACTTCGCATTGAAGGAGAACATTTCTCGGAGAAGAAGTCTGGGTCAATGATGTGTAATTCGTGCGGTGTTATGCGTACTATTGGCTCTAATGAAAGGAGTATTAGCAATTTGCGATGCATGGATAGCCACAGACCCCTTTCTATAGACATAAAACCAACCATATTTACGATGCAAATCCTTCACTACCTGAGCTAAGTGAATCTTCCCCTTTTGATATAGTCACAGTAAAATTCATACCATGAGGTCAATGCCCCTAACCGCGGGCCAAGGAACCTGGCAAGAGGACTGAAGTAAAGACGATATACAGCACCAGCTTCAATATAGAAGATACCAAACACCGCTGCCCATACGGCGAGCTTGTACGAAAGATCTCAGGAAGACATCTTCCAATGGGCGGAATGAGATCGAGTTGTATTGATTGTCAAGGTGCATGATCTAGATGTGCTAGATATGCAAGATGACGTCATATCACATCTTCTAGGACTTGCGGGGCCTTGCATGCAACTTATATTTGATCTTGACCGCGGAGAAGTTGAAGCTCAATCCTTTGATATACTTTACGTTTGTGGCTACTAGGCTAATTTGGTGGAGTCCTTCCATGTAAGCCAGTTGCAACCCGCACGTACTTTACTCACATACCGCCTTGCTTAAAGGAGTCGACTCCGATCTCATCCAAGATCCAATCATGCCCATGCCATTCTCACTTATCGCTGTTCGTTCGCCATTGCCTTGCACGGCTCGAACCCTCTTTCTCCCGCTTCGCAACCCGCTTTTGTCATCCCGCAGCTGTGGATGGAGACCGGGCCAACTGATATCTGTAACAGCACAAGGTGGTTAAAGATCTAGGAATCGATCTGAAGACCGATGCAATCCGTCAATCGCTTTTCTGGGTGGAAGCACGGATAGATCAAACACTTGCATGGATGCAAAATGCTAGAATGTATTGTTCAATCTTGGCATACCTCACTTCCAAACCCTCCGGTGGCAAAGACGGCTGACAATAGGGAATGGATTCCGTATACATCCCTCTCGCATGGCTTTCAAAAGCACCACCATGCTACGCCAAGCCTCCCTGGCTTGATCGTTTTGCATGCTGTATGCTATCCATGACTTCTAGCACGTCATGTTGCATTAGACCTCATTACACCCCATAAGACAGACTGCAGGACTCTACATATCATGGGCCAGAATACGAAGACATTTTGGAAAGGAGCATTGGAAGGTCAGGCGTACTAGAGTTATGTCACGGATAGCTTGAGCGATTTAGCACGGCGTGACAGGCAGTCTTCTGAACTCTTCGTCTTATTAAATCTCTTAATTCGCTACTCCTCACGTCAATTCTTGTGGGCCACCAGATGGCAATTGACCTTTTTAATGCTATTTGACAGACTTTATTATCACCTAAGACCGAGCAGTAAATCTACTAAAAGCACTCGAGGAAAGCTCCGCGAATACCGCCTCAGGCTTGGCCAGACGGAGAGCGAACTCTAAGGATCCAAGGGTGGAGTACAGGGACACTTGAGCGGAGCATGATTTTTCCCGCGGCATGCTCTCAGGACTAAGAATATCGAGGCTGTGACGCTCAAATTCTACGAAGACTTGACCCCGTATTCTTTCTGACGCTGAGCAAATCCAAAACAACTTGAAAGTAAAGTCTCCGTCTTACGCCGACGATCTCTGCACCAGCTTCCAATCCTCTTCATCTGTCTGGACTAGCTCTACCTCAACATCTTTTACTCTTTCAGCCATCTGAGTCGGTTCATTTACCATGACGTGCTCAGGCTTCGTCAAGACCAGGTTCTTTCCATGGAAAAGCAGAGCCAGGTTCGAGGACCTCCAGATTACAGCGTCGCGGCGGGTAGTCTCAATTATTGTCCCAATCAAGTAGAGGAGTGACAGCAGGATCACAGTGGCGGGATAGGAAAACCAGGCCCAACGGAACTTTACATAGGTCTCGGTCTTGAAAGCTAGACCGCTGAACGGGCCTGATCCACTGTCATTTTGCTGGCGGATGTTGTTCGTCATCGATATTGCTAGGTTCTCAATACGCTTAGAGTAGTCCTTTGTATCATAGAGGGCATGGATCACGTCTGAAGAAAATGCAGGGCCTGTCCCGGAAACGTCAAGTCCGCCACTTCCGGTAAACGTATTGGACAAGAAGCCGTTCATGGCGCGCGCTGCAAGACTAGCGACCCGAAAGGTTGACACGTTGGCCACGTTTCCATTGACCGAGTCGGGAGGCCTGTATAGGAGGTCAGAGTCTTGTGAGTGAGTAGCAGAATTGTTGCGCCAGGTCTCTCTGATCTCTTGATGTATGACTCCATCGGTGGCCGAAGTGGAGTACTTGTTGATGCAATACGACAAAGCGCATTCCCATGCAAAGGCATCATCTGAGTCGTTGATTCGCTTGGAGATCAGGGAAGAGAATTGACCTACGGACGCTTCGACATCACGAAGCTCAGATGAGATATCCGTAACACTCGAATTTATTTGAGCCACAAACCCGGAGAGCATAGGACCACCAGGCAACCATAGCTCGTAGCATCCACTGGCATTACATGATTTTTCAACATATGGAGTGATGTTGACGCACTTGCTACAAACAGCCTAGGAAGAGAAGCTTTGCCAGGTACAGCTAGAGAAATTTAGCAATTGGTACTTGAAATAGTGCTCTTGCCAGCTTACTTGCCAGTCGAACAATAGTGCTCGACATTCACATCCGCTTGATCTCGAACGTCGAAGATACCATTATAGATGGCCGCCTCGTAGCAAAAGTCAGCTTCTAGATAGAATGGGTTGGTTCGTATCTCGGAATGACTACCTTCATTGACATGTCTACGACTGAAGGTAAAGGTAAGCCTTCCTCACTACGAGCCTGATACTTCTGAGCCCGAACGATGGTGGCAGCCTTCTCGGATGGCACAAGCCGATTTGGATAAACAACTACCTGCTGCAGGAATGGATCAAAAAGCAGCATCAACACCATGAATATCGCTCCAACCGCTGTCAGATGTCTGCGAATAGTTAGGCCGCTAGCAACGGTAGGGGACGAGGAATTTTTACGTTGCCCTTATACTAAACAGCAAGATCACAGCGCCCCAAGGTCCTCTACTAGCATCATCAAAGAGCTGAATATCTTTCAGCGGACGTGGCTCATCTTGTCGATACCACAGCCATTTCGACTGTGAAATTGAAGCTCCTGCAGCGGAGGTCATGGCGAGCTTTGCGATGACGGCAAGTAAAGAAATTACAGATTTAAGCTGAGGTTGACTTCAGCATATGTTCTAAATTATGACCCAACCTTGACATACAGTAAACACAGAAGGCCAATCGGGAAGAGAGCTCCTGTCATAAAGCACAAGGACAAAAATGATAGCTGTTGTCGCTAGGATGGCTGTAATGGCTGATAGTATCTCCCACAGCCACCAATCTTGTAAGAGTAATGATACCTGTCTGGCTATCGAAGCAGACTTCGGCAATTCCTTCTGTAACAACAGAGTTTGAGAATCAACATCTCGGTTGTAATGACTGCCATCCTGGGCAGCCTCGTCCGCCTGGTAGCTCGACATTGTAAGCAATGTTTACAATTATTCTTGTCTTTGCATGTCTGCTTTCTTATGTCACATACAAAGCCTCTTTGTAGGTTGGTCGTGAAGGAGGGGGCAGTCTCGCCCAGAACAAAATAGTTCGCAACAACGGCCCGCGAAAATCGCAAAATTGCAAGCTTATAAACTGGTATAGCGCAACAACGAGAGCTTCAATCGTAAAGCGTTTGGTATATAAGTTACTTACCTCAGCTAGAACTAAAATTCTATAGTTGAAAGTTTAAGTGTATCTCCAATCGTTGCTGAATCACCATCTCACCCTCATTGCGAACTATTTCGTTCTGGGCGAGTGTCGTGTGACCATCTTGGGGGTACTTACTGACCATGAGTGTGTTCTGAGTACCGATCCATGTCCGTGGTCCTTGCTCTATTTTTATTGGTGTGATTTCTTGAATTTCGCTTTGAGAGTCGTAGATCTCGCAACTGGGGGCTCACGAGGAGGACTGATCTTGCACTCGGGCCGTGCAAAGCCTTCGATAGTAGATGTGACACATCCGGTTGGCTGAAGTGTAGCTCATCATGTATGACAACAAGAGCGCATCAGCCATGCCTTGCCAATTCAACCCCTACCCTGATGTGATTGCTACCGATCCCCTGCGGTTCTCAGGGGTAGATGCGAGTATTTGCTCCGAGACATCATAAGTTTGGTCAATCTGATATATCCGCCCAAAATCCAGGTCCGTTTGGAAACTTATAGCGATCGTATGGCTGGCTGAAAGGCCAAATCGGGATAGATGAGATGGTCGGTCATGTATGTGATTGGAGGGATTTGCATGTCAGTGTTTCCCGAAAGGAAAATGGAAAATTGCTCGGCTTGGCGCTAACGGCCGCCTTCCCGCACGACAGCAGCTGAAGCTCAGCCTGGCTCGCCTGGCAACGACGACTTTCATCGAGGAACGTTAATTGACTCCCATAGTTACAATATTACCCTTCGAAAGTACCCAGGTTTAACCGTACAATCACGGCAGCTAGGCAAATGCATACGCGAGGTTCAATTTGTGGCGCTCGCCATAAGAATTAAACAATCCCTTATCCATTACGAATGAGTGAGCAGAGATTACAACGATCGGTTCCATCTTGATAAAAAGACTACTGTATCTTCGTCACATGATACAAGGGTTTATGACACCTACCTCTGCTTATCAATAATTCCAATTAGAGCAGCGCATCAGAAAGGCGTGATAGTCATAGCATAGCTGATCTAATCGAGATTCCGAACAACCTTCTTAATATACTCCAGATAGGGGCGAGCCAGTTTAAACGCGACCGTTCAGGTTCATTAAGAGATAATCAAGTGCAGTGATCCATCCGACCACATCAATCTCAGGTTCTTCGAAGAGCCTTCCTCTCTACATCAAGCCATGTCAACGCTAAAGCAGAAAAGCGACCTAGTGCTAGACGCCCTCATAATTTGAATCACGCGTTGTACCAGTGGAACGTCTCAAAACAATCGTCCAGGTCCAGAACCAAACGCCAATATTCCACACCCTGAGGGTCAGGCAAGTGGCTGGCTGAGATCCGTCCCAAGATGGTATCCTGCACCTGCCAAAAGCGCTTCTTATCCCAATCGAGGGCTTCAACTCGAGATCCAGCCTGCTTCATTGGTCAATGACAACGAGGGAGTTCGACTCCCCTTACAAGCCCAATTTCGTTTTATCTCCGAAGCCCCAAGGGGGCTTCCAGTCTTTAAGAAACCCTCTTCGCCAACGGCTTTCCCCATCCTGCGATCTATAATCATAATTCAGATCTCTCTTTACTCCCCGTCCTTAAGCTGGTGACCCACAAGCATTAATACCTTTCTTCATTTATATTTGTTCCTCAATATCTCGTTCGCTCGTTTGAGATATGTTCTCTTCAAGGGACAGGCCTGCAAAGCCTAGCAAACACGTCAATAACACATCTCTAAGCAACGGGATTTCTTCTCCCGGAAAGCAAGCCAGCGAAGCGCCCCACACCGAAGCCGTTGCCTCTGCAAACGCCCAGCGCGTCGTCGAAAACTCACGTCCAAAGAATGTGCGCACTCCGAGCCATCATACTATGAAAAATGATACATATGGCAATACCGGCTCTTTGAATGCCGACATCACGATCCTTGTGAAGTCTACGACTGAGGTGTCGACCAAATACGAGACACAATTTAAGACCATGGCACATGTACAGGAACTCACTGGTGACTCTGTCGAGTCGGTCTTGGACTTTATCGCAGCAGACCGTCTACGAAGAGTTCCTCACCGTGGAAGTCGATGGGACAGGATTCTCAGGCTGGCTGAGCACTTCGCAATTCGCATTTCCCTATTCCAGGATGCCGTCGGTACGATGTTCTCCAACAGCGAAGAGGCCGCTCGTATGATCTTTGCTAGCTGCAGAGCTCTGTTGAAGGCTGGTCAGCCCAATCTAAGGCCTTGCTTCATGCTGACTATCTTCAGATGGGCCCTCGCCAGACCGACGTTCTTGACGCAGCATTTGGGGTTCTGTTCAAGATGAGCCTTGAGATCCCGATCTTCTTAAGACACCGCCAGTCATTTGCTGTGAATGACGCTATCAAGCACGCGCTGGCGCACTCTTATGCGGAGATTTTGATGGTGATCTCTGATGCCACTGTCCATTGCATGAAACAAAAGCAAGGTACTAAGAGCCACCCGTACCACTATCAATGTCTTACTGACCAGAGTAAATGGGTCCAGCCAAGGACCTCCACGGCCTGTGTGGCCATCGAGTGGAGACATTCTACCGCTTTAGAGAACAGATCTCTACCGCTCTTTGGTCGCATCACTTGCAAAACTCTGTCGATATGCACGGTATGATCCCTCTGACAACTACGCTTGCAAATGATTTATTCACAAACCACTGGGGCAGATACGACTATTGACATCCCTATGATCAGGGAATGGCTAGCCCCCAGAGATACCGTTCTGCGGCGTTTGGTAACCAACAAGGAAGCCACACGAGCCGAGTTCACTTGCGAGTGGTTCGAGAAACACTTGTCGGAGTTCGGTCGCAGCAAAGATGATCTATTCCTCGTGACAGGTACTTTAGGGTGCGGAAAGAGCGTCCTGTCAAGCTGGATCGTCGAGCGATTGCAGCGACCTCTGGGTCGAAAAACATTCGACGTCGTATCGGTCAAGATTGGTAGGTGTCTCGGCTGGTGCTTCTCATATAGGGTATCTTCCACTGATCTCTTCTTTAGACGCGGACTTGAAAACGGAGGCTACAGCTTTCAGCATCATCAAGCGAATACTATCCCAGATGTTTGAGCAGAGCGTTGGCAATGTCACTTTCTACAAGCAAATTTGCAATGGTCTCAATCTCGAAAGACAGAACAAGACTTCAGGACTGGAAGACTTTCTGTGGAGGGCCCTTGAGTCTGCTTTACAAAAGGATGGAGACCGCGAAGTGATGATTGTCGTTGACGGCTTGAACCACGCGGCTGGTGGAGAGACCGGCAGCAAGGCTCTGTTCGACAGGCTGCACACAACATGCACGAAGACCAGCAACACGAAGTGTGTGATCCTGACACAGCCGCCAAGCAAGCCGTTCTCGAAGCCTGCGCGACAGTTCGTAGTCAAAGACGAGCATACTCATGACGACATCCTCCACTATATCCACCAGACCCTAGGTGTCTACCACCACTTCCACGACCGCAACGAAGAGGAAAAGCAAAAGCTGGTATATCGCCTTGCGGACCATGTAAAGGGAAACTACATCTTTGCTGAATTACTCATCGAAAGCCTGAAGAAGGAGACTACCCACAACGGATTTACACAGGCAATGAGCACTCTCCCAAAGAGTATCGCTGAAACGATCAAGGGCCTTGTCTCAAGACTAGATGCAGCCAAGTCGAGCGACAGCCTGATTGTGTCATGGTTACTTGCCGCGGAAAGGCCAATGACACTGGCTGAAATTCATTGCCTTCTTGAGACCCGCATCGGTAACGAGAAACCGATGGAGAAGATCAGCGACATTGAGGGCGACGTCCGAGAAAGGTGCGGTTCTTTGTGCGTCATTGAGGATGAAATTGTTCGATTCCGGCACATTTCAATCAGAAAGTTCATGCTTGAGAACTCGCAATCTGAGGTCCTACCGATGAAAGAAGCTCAACGAGATCTGGTGACCAGATGTCTTGCATACGTCAAATACCGCCTTACAGGAAGAGGAGCAAGGATAGAACCATCGATGGACGCTCCTGAGTCCAGAGTTGTCAGCGAGAGTTTTCAAAAGTATCAGCTACTTGAGTATACCGTCAGGTACTGGACCACCCACTTCCGCGCTTCCACAATGTTTGACCCCCACGGAGCACACAAAACCAGTAGCGATTTCACGCAGCACTTCCCAGAATCCGTCTCTTTTGCCCTCCTGGAATGGACTTGCTGGAATTCTCAGTCGTGGCTTAGAGAGGCTGCGGAGATGCACCTTTTCGCACTGGAATTGCGAAAGACGATTTTGAAAGAGCATCAATGTGTCTTGCAGTCTCTGACGATTATGGCCATAACCTATGAGAAGCTCTCAAACTTTGTCGAAGCAAGCACTTTCTACTATCAGGCATCGAAGCTTGCCCAGACAATAGTAGGAAGGTTCAGCACAATCGCAACCAGTCTGGCTACCGCGTTCCTGAAGTGCACCGCCACCATCACCATCACTGAACGGACCGAGATTGTGACTCGCAAAGAAGAGATGATTCTCTTCATCATAACGACCGAAGAACACCACCATGGTTGTATCGCGAAGGAGATCATCTCGTACAAGAAGATGCTCGCGACACTCTACCTAGAGATCAAAGAAACCAATTTGGCCATTAAGATCCAGCATGAAATTTATCGAGCATGCGTCGAGTTCTACGGGGAACTTCACTCTGAGACGATCGGGGTCTATGGAAACTTGATCGTCATCCTCCATGACGGATTCAGAGGCGAAGATTGGGAAGAGCATATTTTAACCATGTTCGCAGTTGCCGAGAGGACTATGAAGCTGTTGGACCGGAAACGAATTGACGCTACGGTAGGCTCATAGGTTGCGGTATTCTCCTCAGGTACTAACGACGGTTTACTTTAGCTACGCCTGTTTGAGATGTACGAGATCCAGAAGAAGCTGGCTCTTGCGGAAGAAACCATCGTTACCTTCCTCCACAAGATGGCGCATTTCTGCTCACACAATCCCAGTACCGAAATTCATCAGCGCAAGATAGAGATTGTGATGGTTTATGTAAGGTTCTTGATACGCCATTCGAGGAAAGAGGAAGCGGACCACATTCTGCTTGGTTTGTGGTGTGAGTATGAGCACCAAGAAATCACGACGTTTGAATGGGCCATTACCCTGAAGATCATCGCAGAGGAGATGAGAAAGCTTCAGCTGCTGACAATCGCTCTTTCCATTTTCAAATCGATTTGGAGCTTTTCCAAGAAGGCTGGTCACAAAAGTACCCTTGAGGCGGTCACTGTTGCAATTTTCATCTCCGAGCTTGTCGAAGAAACGCAGGTCCGCTTTACCGAGGAGACAGAGACCATCATTGAAGAGATCTACGAGCTCACTGTTACCAAAATCACACCGACTACCGTGGTTGAGATCTCGACAATTAGTACGTTACCTTTTCGCACCTCTTTTATCGTTACTTGTGTCCCGGGAGCATTCTGCTCCTCAGACTAGTCTAACAACTCATTCTCTATCCTGGAAGAGTAATGCTGATTCTGAAAATAATCAGCCACCTGTGAGGCTCTTACCACCTTCTTTGTGAAGAAAGAGCGCTGGTCAAACGTCCTCGCAATCTGCGAAGGAGTGCTAAAAAACCTCTGGGGAGCCCTTCTCACTGAAGGACATAGCCATCACGGCTATCATACCCTGCCAAAGGGCTTCAGCGCTGAAGCTATCAAGCTTGCACTTCGGTCAGCATACTGCCATCTTCAGCAAGGCCACATCGGGAAAGCCGAACATGTCTATGTCTTCGTATACCATGCATCAAAGACGAGCCTACAAGTTGGCGACGAGGCTGTCTTCAAAGCAGCTAGGGAGCTAATTGAATTCTATGAGATCATAGGCCAACTGGAAAAAGCCCTTGCGATAGGCTGCGAGCTCCGACAGAGCTACACAACGACCTTGGGTATTCCGCATACGTTGACGCTGGAGATACTCTATCTTCTTGGGAATCTATGCGCAAAACATAAGTACAAGGACACAGAGCTCTATTATCTTGAGATTTATACGAGCTTAGAGAAGGGTAGCGATACCTGCCATCAGGACGCTATCGATGCAGCGTTCGGCCTCATTCGTCTTTACAAGACGATGAATCGCTGGTCCGATTGTGAAACTGTGTACCGGTGCATCTGGCGAACCATTATCAAGCGCGGAAAGGAGTATGACATGAAAGCAGACTTCGTAGATAACGCGTACCACACTTATCTTTTCGTGTTGGAGAAGAAGGTCAAGGCCGAATATCGTGTACTGATTCAGGTTTCTGTTGAGTACCGAGATGTCTGCATTGAGTTGTATGACCGTTACTCGGAGATCAGCTTGAAGGCGTTGGTCCAGCTCGCAGCAATGTATGAGCGGAACAAGGAGAAAACATCAGAGGCCCTCATCATTTACGAAACGATCCACAAGGAGACCAAGAAGTGGTCATTAATCTCCACTACCACGATTACTACGATACTTGTCACCTCAAAGTCAAGACTCGCCCATCTTTACCTGACCAGCACGACTCTCACCACAGAGGCTTTGACCAAAGTCATAGGCCTTTTGACTGAGCATTTTAAGTATACCCGATCTGCGCATGGCTGCGCCCACCACACTACTTTGGAGCAACTCCGGGAATTAGTCCACCTCCACAAGAGACACGGCACCAAGGAGAGCATCACAGTGGCGGTCCGCACAAATTGGACGTGCACCATTGAGGTAATCACGAAGGCGACTGACTACAAGCAATTGTTCGACGCTGCTGTCAGCTTTGCCATCAACTACGTTACTTTGGGCCATGTAAAGGAAGCGCATGAGCTGCTCTACGAGATACGCCGCCAGATCATTTTCAAGGACTTTGGCTCACATGAAAAGTGCGGATTCAAGCTCGATCATAGCGTAGATCGTAGATCTTACGTCTTCCTAGTGGCGTTCGAGGAAACGTTGAAGGGCCCCAAAGTGATCAGCTTCTCTACGGTCATGGCCGACCTCCTCACGGAGACTATTCTCTACGAGCTTTACATCCAGGCAGTGAAGCAGGATCTCAAATTCGAGACGATACTGTTGCGTGGTGCTCGTCTGCGAGCTTTTCACGAGAGCAAAAAATATGACGACCAAGCTAAGCATCTAGAAGATGACCTTCTGGCTTTGTTCCGAAAGGGCATGGGTTCCTCAATCAAAACCAGTCAGGAAAGCGTACGCCGCTTCTTCATTATTCTACTCCAGGAGCTCGGCAGAGACGAGGTTGCTCTCCATATAGTCAATTCTGGCTGCAAGGCTGGCGCGGATGCTGTCTACAGCTTGATTGACCAGAAGAAGTTCCACGAAGCGTTCGAGCTTGGCACATCTATATGGCAATTTACTAAAGCGCACCATGGCTTCCAAGACCAGCACAACAACCGCATCGGCTTTAAGCTTTCTCTCGCTCTAGCTGGCCGTGGCCGCAACCGATGCGAGGAGCAGAAATTGAGTGAGCAAATGCTTGACCTTTCCAAGACTATCATGAAAGAGTGTCTCCACCAGAGCAGACACGTCAAAGTCAAGTTCGCCGAGCTAGAGATCAAGGAATTGAATGACATAGTTGGTCTCCTGGGCGAGCAACAAAATTTTACAGACCTTGAGGTACGTATGTTCCAGGCTTGGAGCCAGAACAAGTGGCAGTTGCGAGGATTACAGAGCTCGAAATTTGCAGCATAAACCCCTCAAGAGCAAAGGACTTGGCTATCAACACTCGAGATGAGCCGTGAATACGCATTTCTTGTCTCTTGCATAAGCCACATACCCACTTTGCTGCTCAAATTTGGGGAATTTGTGTTGAGTCGATTGCACTTGCGTTCATGATTGCCACTTGCTCTTACACCAAGCCTCACTCGTTCCTCTTCTTAATGAAATACGTGCTAATAATCTCATCTCTAGTGGCTGCTTTCCCACCTTTGGTCTCAGCGCGACGACCAAACACACTGGTCTTCTAGCACCATTATCTGGATTGGCCGACGTCTCGTCGAGGTCCGCTTCTCACACGGCCGACAAGATTCTGCAATCGCCCTCCTCCAGGATATTATCTACAACATGCGCCGCGTGTGGGGTGCACTTGACAGAACGACTCTCGAGATGAGCACTCTGCTTTCTGAATTCTACGCTGCGAGCGGAAAGCATAAAGACGCTATTGCTGTGCATGAAAGCTGCCTGCATGACCTTATCAATGACGATCTCGACGAACCCATGCCCAAAGACGCAGGCAAGATCGCCACAGCGCATATCGAACTCCTCAAGCGTGCGTATCAGCGTAATGGTGGTTGGGAAAAGGACTCCAGCTCTTATACCGAGCTCTACTCACAGCTCACAACGACGTTCAAGAGCGATGAGAACTGGAAGACCGTGCAAAACATCGATAAATGGCAGCCTAAAGGCGCAGATGCATTGGGTATGTACAAAGAACCTGGCCATTGGGAGTTCTTGGAGCAGGATGCGGAGGAGAAGCATGAGAATATCCTGTGGAGGTTGGAGAGGGGGGTTTATGAGAGCAAGGGTGGGAGGAACGGGGTGGCTGTGACGGCGACAGAGGTCGGAGAGCAGGATGTGGATTAGATTGTGGATATGAGAGCGCAGAATGTGAGTTTGAGTCGGGCGGAGGAGGGGGGTTGAGATTGAGCCTGCAAGAGCGTGGATGGTTGAGTTTGAGGGAAAGTGCGAGCGTGATATGGATGCTTTTTGGATATATGGGAGCGTTGGATTTTTGATTCTTCGGGTAATTCAAGCCGGTAATATCTAATTGTCGATTTCGTCAAGTACTTGATGTCATTTGTGTAAAAATAGGATGAGAGAAAACTTTGATAGACAAGAGCATTGCAAATTGTATTCGTGCCCAATCAAACGACGCCATATATCAATATATGTTCATAACTATGTTCTTGCCTTGCTCCATTCCCCTGGTGGGTCTGGGACGCCGTGACCGCAGAGGTGGTATCATTCGCACGAATTGGTGTTGTAACTGACAAAACCCCCGATACTCCTTGCAATGCCGCAGGCTCAATATTCGTGCACCAATCTATGAAGGATGAAGTCAAAAGAGATGGCTTTACATTAGAACTTTGTGTCTAGGTACATGTCAGTAGGGAGCATTCAGCGACGACGGCAATTGAGACTCACTGTTGCAGTACGCCTTCCAGGGTGGTAGTGCTGATGTCACGGCCAGCGGGTATCTCGTCAATGATTGAAACCAGGTTCGCGAAGCAGTCGCCGCCTTTGTATGCCAAGATGCCTGGTGCGGCGATCTCGTCCACCTCGGCGTCGAGGAAGTGCAGCTTGACGAAGCGGACGGTAGGGTGGTTCCGCGCAATGACCTTCAATGCATCTTCGACCTTGCCGCTGATAGCAGACTGTAGGAAGGATATGTTAGGAGTGAAAAGGAGTAAGAACATAGGACGGCGAGCATACCTCATCATCATAAATCAACACCACGACAGTCGTGTACGCCGGCACCTTCTCCACCGCATCCAGATACCCACTCGGGTCCACAGGAACCAGACTCCCATACCTCCTCTGACTGGGACTCTGCCTTCTCGTCCGAACTTCGCCCTGTTTCTGGTTCGAAAGTTGCTCCAACCGATTGGCCCTCCACGTCCTCATGAAATCATCTTCCGAATCACTGAGATCAGGACTGGGGCTTTTGCTCTTTTCGCGCATGGCCTTCTTCTCCTTGTCCCCAGCGGTGATGGTGTTTGAGAAGGCATAGAGTGTCTGTCGGAAGGATCGTTTCCTGGCTGTCTCAAAAGAGCGAGCATCTGCTATAACGCCTTTGGGTCCTGTGTTGGCGTCGAAGGGTGTAGAGGGGAGGTAGGTGGTAGGCATAGGCATGTTGGCGGAAGCGTTGGGATCAAGGGCCTGTTCGTCGTCGTTGTGATCGGAATGAAGGGTAGTGCTGTCGTTATCGGAAGAGTAATCTGAGTCGGATCTGTCGTCGGGATGGCGTCTTATTCTGTCGCCTTGATTTTTAGTGTAGAGCGCATCGAATTCGTCTTGGGCGGGAGTGGACATGTTTTGAAGGATGGTGCGCAATGGGATGACTGTGCGGTTCTTGTGACAGTAGCTCGACAGTTGGATGAGTTGGGTGTATGGGGTCGCGTTTCAGGATGGATGTTGATTGATGATCAGTACGACAAAGTCGCGGCCGAGGGCGCTAGATTTAGGCAACGGGGGGGGGGGTAAAAGTGATGGATTCTGGACGACGTGGCAATGTGATGGAAGGATGGTTGGGTTCAATTGTTGAGTTGGAGGATGCGAAGCTGTAATGGTGAATAAGTAAGGAGTGTGTAGCAGCAGGAAGCAGGATTTTTGAATTTGTTATATCTGTCTCCCAGCTGACCGGTTGGAAGTTGGAAATTGGGAAGCTGCAGGAACGTCGGGAGATGGCTCCAGGCTTGCGCGGTTCAGGCTTAGGCTGGCCTTAGGCTAGGTCTGGAGAGGAACGCCGCGACACATGGCGGGCAGGGATCCCGGTTTGCAGCCGTTGCAGGCAACCGACAGCGCTTCCAGGACGGGATTATCAAAAGGCATTTGTCTGTCCACGCCACCAACGCTGAAGACCGAGCAGATCATTCCTTTGACAGAGTAGTAGCACTTGCCCACCTGTCAGTAATATTTGGGAAAGCTAGATCGTTGCTCTTCCAAGGTTGTGAAACAGCTTGACAGTTCTGGTAATCCACATGTTCATTGAAGGAGTCCTATATTGGTCTCTTTTGAAAAGGGCTTTGACTCAAGGCAATTGGCGAGACGCCAGCTCGAATCCTGTGGGCTGGTCGCGTAGGGGACTTTGAATTAGTCATGAGCGATCAAGCGTCCCTCAAAAAGTCTTGCGACTGGGAACGCAGCAACAAGACTAGAGCGGGTTATTATACCCCCCAAAGTTCACTGGGCCATTTGCAATTCGTATATTGTCTTCCTTGCACTCTCCTTACAGCATGAAAGACTTCTGATTTTTTGGATTCGCTATAAACATGTGCCGACTGCTCCTCTGTCGACGGGGTAATCAGAGCACTAATGTAAAGACGTGGTGTAGACCGAACGCTGTACACATAAGAAACATAATACAAGAAGTCTTTGCCCTCTAACCTTTGCTTGACTGATAGCTTTGCCCACCCGGGTTGGCCCCTAATTAAGAGTAGCACCATAAGCAATGAGATACACAAGTAAGGAGAAGTAGTCCACCTCCCGGACTGGGCGAGCACTGTAGCAGCATTGGCGTGACATCTAGTAGCGACAATCGTGGAACCGATGCTTGAAGTCCAGCTCGAAATGCCAGAGACCATACATCCCGTTGGATTGGTGTCTGGTGTAAAGGCCGAATGAGTGATCGCTGGTAGAAGAAAGGATCATGAACTGGCTGTGTCTTTCGTGGTGTATCGTGTAGTAACTTTTGGTGCGAAAGATGGTAGATAACGTGGGCGCTGAAAAGGTCGAAGCCAGGTTTTGGTTCGAAAATATGTGTGGTTGGTCGAGGGGTAAGGGAAATTGAAGGATGCCGAATATGGCAGAAGGATTAAGGCGACTGATTTTCAGGGGTTCGCCGAGGCAGGTTGCATCAACATCAAGCCTTCCATACTCTCGTTTCGTCGGACAAGCCGCACTAACTCATAGAGACTCCGAATCAACGCCTTCTAAATGTGCCGTACCATCATGTTGTGGCACAACTATCCAGTCAAATGGTATTGAAAACGGTCGTTGATTTGGTTTCTCACCGTTTCACACATCAATCTGGTTGTCGACCAATTGGTAGAGCTGTTAACATTTTCTAGGGCATGTGGCATCGGTATCCGCACGCAAGACCTAGGATCTACCACCGACAAGATCGACGCGATTTTTACCATGCCCACACCTTGAGCTATGGAAGGTCATCATAAGCCCAGTGTAGCAAAGGTCGGTCGCTGGTTTTGAGCAACTCACAGTAGCATCCCAAGATCCGGTACACAGACTCATTCCATCATTACTGACACCCAGACAGCTGACTCGGTTCTCGTGACCATTCAAGTTTCCAACGCGATCACCTCGAAGCACATCCCATACCTAAAAGCTAAAATCAGCACCACGCCGCCTTCTAAAAACAATTGGTGTGTGGAATGACCCTGACTTACCTTGCACTCAAAATCATCATACCCAGCGAAAAGCAGACGTCCAGAGACAGAAAAGGCAACTGATGTGATACCACAGAGGATCTGGTCGCTAGCGTACGTATTGACCTCTCGGTCTGCGCGAATGTCAAACAGACGGCAGGTGGCGTCATCGGAGCCCGTGCCGAAGGCCTGGCCATCGGGGAAGAACTGCACTGCATTGATGTCTGATTCGTGGCCTGCGAATGTTTGGACGGCTTTGCCTGTACGAATATCCCATAACTTCGCGAACGCATCGCAAGCTCCGGAGATGAAGACATGTTGGTTTGTGGGATTTTTGCTAATGCTCATGACATCCCCCAAGTGATCCGCAAATTCGGTAACTTTCGATCCAGTCTCGACGTCCCACAGCATACAGGTCATGTCGCCTGATGAGGTCAGGATGCGACGGTCGTTAATGAAGCGGCAGCAGGAGAGGTAGCCGGAGTGTCCAGAGAGTTCGCGAGCGACACGAGTGGGTCCGTCTCTTGAGGAAAGGTTGTAAACAGAGCAGATATTGTCGAGACCACCACATGCCACGTAGTTACCACTTGGAGCATATGCGCAGGTCATTACCCATGAGGATCGTAGTGGTATGGCATGAACTTTGTTAGTTGTGTAAGCATCCCAGATGATGAGCTTTCCATCTTGTGAGGCTGAAACTAAATGCCTTCGATCTGTGGACCAGTGCATAGCGTAGATCTTGGCAAGATGACCTTTGAGAACCTTGCGAGCCTTCATGCCGATCCGTGGTAAGGCATCGGTATTGCTCTGGGCTACTCCACGTACTGTATTCACGCATGTTAACTAGCGCTCACCTGCATTGATAGATTCCCGATCGAGGTTGCGTAGACTAGATATCGTTTGCGGAAGGTGTTAATGCTTACGTGAGGTATCTGCCAGCTCATCCTTCTTGCGCTTTATTTTGTCCTTGAGGCCTTCAGCATCGCGTCGGGCAGCCGCAATCTTAGCTTGCATCTGCTCCCCAGACATTTCTGCGGACATTGTCTAGAGTCCTAGCTCTGACCTAGGAGCTGGTCCGGGATGTAACGATGCAGTAGCAAGTACCGGTGGGGTTGTTGGGTAAGAGGTTCGAAAGGCCAGCGACCGGTTTCAGGAGGGCCCCCACTGATTGCGACACAGGTAGAATGTCAGCCTGTAAACAAGCGATGTTGAGTGTCGAGCTATGTGCAGATCAAGTAGGTAGTTGCAATGGAGATGTATACTGTTAGGTCGTCAATTGGTGATGCCGGACGAAGGTGGTTTTGGTGGTGAGGTTGGTAAGGTAGGGAGCAGGAGTCCAATTGGATCCGACTCGGCTCCTCTCTAGTGCGCTTTCCCAAGGCGCTTGACCAAAAGCAGAGTGGCAGCTAGAAGGAGATGGCCTGACACTACTCTACTGTCCGCTAGGATCGATGCGTTTTGATATACACAACTACAACGAGGTGGGGAAGCACTAATGGATGAGGGATAAGTAGTCGTAATTGGACATGTTTTGTGGTTCTTGGTAGCTCATCTAAACGTGGTGAGGCAACTCAAGCGTTCGGCCCTGGTGGCCTTGTCCTTACTCATCTTATCCCGCTCAGGCCTAATTCCCGCCTGCATGACAGCTAACTGAGAGCAAAGAAAGATTCTCGGAACTCCAGAAAAGGGAACGACCGTTGGCGCCGAGGATCCGGCCTTCGATTTGGTGATTCTGAGTTCTACTGCAAGTGGGAGCAAGATGTCTACGGTACGATGAACGTTTGACATCTAGATATATACAGCAGCCCTTGAACAACTGCCAAAAATGTGGATAATAAAAAGCCCATTTCAGCTCAACAATGCTCAAGCTCAGCCTCAGCAACCTGTGGAGTGCTCGCATGGATTCCAATAATGACGTGCCATTCGTTCTCTCCTCTGCTCTTGCTCTACCTGTTTAATTGGATAGAATTCTCCTTGTCTACTGGGTTCGCATAACAACGATCGACCTTAGTGGATCAAGACGAACGTCCCTGATCTTCTTCAGCGACTAGGAGGTCGGAAATCGGAAAATATATGTCGACCAGGAGCAAATTGGAAAGCGTTACACGTTTTCAACGATCTTGATCTTCCTTCCTTTTCCTTCGACGTTCCAACGAGCCCCCCGGGAAAGCTATATTGTCTGTTTCAAAAAAAAGCAATGGCCGTCAATCTTAGCATGACTCAGAGAAGACAGTACAGGAGGACTTGAATACTAAACAAGGACTTGAGACAACCCGCAAGCAGAACCCACGGGGAGGGAGCCCCTTAAACTAAACAAGTACATACAACGATAAACAATATACTTCTTTTCTCCTTGATAGCACGGCATTTTGTATGATTCTGCTCTATGCAATATCTTGGGAAATAACAAGCATTCTTGAGGGAATGAATACTTCGGGTAAAAAGACGTCACATTCGACGAGGCTGTTGACAATGAGTCTTTGGGGTAGCCAACCAATGGTAAAGCAAAGCTTAGCATATGTCGTGGGTATGTAGACTCTTACAATGCAGGAGACGCAGGTCAGGCTCGCCAGGTAGATGCATGGAACATTCGCTGCGGCTATATGACCCACGCTGAAAACGGGGTCCTGAGGGGGACAATGTAATGATAGAACTACCGGTTATGCTCGCGCTGAACGTTAAGCTCGCCCATCGTAGTGCTCGACTGAAATTGTATACCTGATGTAGAGTAGATAGATTTGGTGAAATTCTTAGGGCCCCAGGCGTCTGCAAAGGTCGAGGTGGTACAAGAGGCGAACTGATTCGAGGCCAATTTTACCGCCGCTAAAAGTCTGCTCTTCAGGGAGCGGCACAACCACTCATACAAATCCTTCATCCCTTCTCAACAGCAACATCGGTGCATTCTGTCAGAAAAGGTATCCAAGGACCATCTTCTAGCTACAGATTCTTTGTTTAATTTGCTGCACTTGCGAAGCAACAACCAAGCGCGTTCAATCGGGCGTCTAGTCACTTTACTTTTGCTTACCTATCAGTACGGAGTACCGTCCTGTTTACGTTCGAGATGGCAGCGCCAGCCACTTCCATCTGAAGTAAGCATTGAGTGCTTATCTCTCCCGTACGGGTTGCCTCTTGACTACCTACTCATTTGCGCTGAGGGTGTCGAGGTCCACGAAATTGCCAACCTCATTCTCTACGATCCTCCCCGCCCCTCCTTTCAGCCAACTCCATCAATCTTCCCACATCTCATCCATCGAAAGAGCTAAGCTCTTCCTCCCATCGCTTTCTGGTCAATCGAAGATGAGGGAAGTCAACTTCAGCATTCCAAATGTCAACAAGGCGTCGGTGGGCATCACAACCGCTCTGTACGACCGTCGAGCCCTCGACTGCACGTCAACACTACCTCTCATCAATTCCCTCAACCATCTCGCCTACTTGACTACATCTTCTGCTCGGATTCGAGACATCCTTACGATCGACGGTGGCGTGGAAAGGCTAGTATGTATATTGAAACACGGCCGGAGTCAGGAGATGATGGAGATGTGGAAGTGGAATTTAGCATTCCAATGCGTCGTAAATATTGGAGTACGTGGATCGGAAAATGTCAGAACCAGGGTCGTGGAAGCCGATATGGTGCCCGTCATTGCAACAATTCTCGATAATTACATCAAAGTCATCGACAAATGTCGGGAGAAGGCCGAAACAGAGGCAGCAAGTCGACGCAAACATGTCACCCAACCGCGGCACAACCAGCAGAACGGCAGAGCTCCTCCAGTGGGGTCTTTCGATCGGCAGACTTTCCAGGACCGAGGTAGAGAACACAGACCTTTCCGCCGTCATGATCCTCCTCCTTCAATCGAAATACCACAGAATCTGAGCCTAAACAATGTTGAACAGCAACAGCAACTTTCAGATACAGTACCCATGGACTTGACTCCAACGCTACCTCAATCTGCAACGACATCGCCTCCAGAGAGGACAACCTTTGGCCGTCACCATCACTATCATCACCATCACCATCATCACCACCACCACCACAGAAGCCAAGATGGTAGGCATCACACTTCCGCAGGAGGAAGCAATGGTGGTCGTCATAGCGCCATGCAATCTGTAGCTCCAACCGTGCCATCAATGGATGTTGGTGAAGGATTTGGGCTTCGTCCTGTGCGCGATGCAGACCGATTGCCATCATCATCGCTACCTGCTGTTCCTGCTCTACAGACTGGCATCACCTCGCAGCCTGAATCTCCTACCACCCCGAGCGCGCCATTAGTTCGCTCTACAATGCATACTACCCGGGGTAGGCGAAGGCCGTCTGTTCGCCAACAGCAGTCTACCTCTGGAGATTCTGACGACGCCAATGCGGACGAAGCTGCCTCCGAGACGTCTGTTACGAACGAGAATCTTGATGAGCCTATGATTGATATCCAGACAGCCGTGGATATTCAAGAAGCTGATGATCAAGATCCGATGCTTAACGCCGTGACTACTACCCTCGGTCTTACCACGCCTAATGTTTCGGAAGGGCAAGAAACGGAGACATTCAATATCACTCATCCAAATGCGAACGATGGTAGCATCATCAATGCCAACGTGACCCCCACTAATAACAATATCGGCTTAACACAAGCTCCTCAGCCAATGAGTGTGGTAAATGCAGCAACCCAAGCTATGCCGCAGAACACCCATGCAAGGTACCTTTTGGATCGTTCTGCGCCTCCAGGTGTGCTGGCTGCTACTCCTCGGGACGAGGACGTCTTGATGTCGTTACAGCTCCTTGCCTACGTATCTAAATACTGCAACCTCAGGACCTACTTCCAACAATCCCACCTTGTCCCAAAATTGAAGATTGGCAAGAATCTCAATACCCTTGATGAGAACGCTACAAGCGAAGGCTGCCACAATGATGAGTTGGATGAAGAGGAATACTTGCTTCCCGATGATTTCAATATATTTCCTCTCGTCGAAAAGTTTACCGTCAGGCATCACTCGCAAGACATGCAGCATTGGGCAGGTGTGGTGATGCGCAATCTCTGCCGAAAGGACGACGCTCGCGGTGGGATTCGACAGTGTGCTTATTACCAATGTGGCAGATGGGAGCAATGGACACGGCAGTTTGCCAAATGTCGTCGCTGTCGCCGCACTAAGTATTGTAGCAAGGAGTGCCAGAAAAATGCTTGGGTGTAAGTATTCTTTTTCCGAGTCTGTCGATGTATGCTAATTCTAGAACCCTAGATACCACCGCCACTGGTGCCAAGTTGCGACACAGTAATACACCTGCCGTTCCCTTTTTTCTGGCATCCAACTCGCTTCCTGTAATTAGCGGCATCTAGTGCTTTCGAGCGGCATTCCTTGGGTATTGAGGCGTTCTTGAGGGGCGTTCCCCCTTTGCTACACGGCACTATCGGTTCGTCAACGACACGCCTATGCCATACTGAGCATCATGATTCGACTTTGCAATTTGATCTATATTACGACCCCAGTTTCCCAGCAAATCCTCACGAATTCGTCATCAGTATACCACACCCTGACGCGGCAATCCTTGGGCTTTTGGCACTCTAGTCCGGCGAGGGCAGTATTCGAATAAATCGGAAATGCACGCTCACACTCCCTAGTCCTCGTTATACCTTTCTTGCACACCATCATCATACCTCTTTACGACAGGTTTGCGTCAAGGGTTGTAGCAAACAAACCTGATTTATCAGCGGCTCAAAATGTTTCCTTTTCTCGGAATATTGTATTTATCATAATCAGGGCGCCAATCCTGCACAGCGCACAATAAGCAATCAAAGCTATAAAATCATCGTCTATTCACTTTGGCATGGCTTGTTGCACCGTTGACTGTGTACACAATCATGGCACTGTTACAGTAATGACCGTTAATAGTACGGCCTTATGCTGCGCGACCCTCTCGCTCTGTCCTACTTCCGCTCTCTGAATCGGCTCCCGAGGTGAGTGTGAGTATGTCCAAAGCACTAACCGCGCCCCGGAGATTGCTGCTTTCCCCACCCATACGTCTCACCTAGCCTCTTCTTCAAGTAACCCGCTGCAGTAATCGTCTGCGCTTCCTTTTGTTCGCCCTCTTGTCTCCCGCTGATTTGGTTACTTGGCACTGGTCCTATCTCAATATGATCGAGAGGATGGCAAAAGTACGCCACGCTATACCTGTCTTCGCTTTCTCCTTCCGGGAAGACCACTCTGTGCACAGTACTTCGGAACAGTCCGTTCGTCCAGAAATGCATTAGATCTCCGATGTTGACGAGTATTGGTGGGAAGGGATCGGCTTCTGTACCGGGAGGGTAGACAGGGACCGGCTCCCATGTAGAGTTTTGGGAGAGTATTTCTAGCCCCGGTTGGCCGGCACGTTGGAAGAGCAAGGTCAGTGAGCCTGGCGAATTGGTAAATCACCAATCATCAGATACGCTTTCCCTTGGTGGAAGCCTACCATAGTCGCTGTGAGCTCCGGCTCGAATGTCCACACTTCTATCTAACTTGGCCTTGTCCATTTCGACTGCAGGATACTGGAATTACAGGTCATTAGCCTTGCTTCTTCACAAGGGCTCTATCAAGTAACGGAGCGCGCATACATGAAGCAGACGAAGCACACTACCAGAAGGACCTTCTCCAGATTTATGACGATCAGAGAACCAATCCTCGCCGCCCACTTCCTGAGGGATCTAAGAATGTTAGACCAAGCTTCATGCAAGTCTTCTAGGTTACCAACTTCAAGAGCAATGCTAAGGAGACGGAGGAATTTGATACAGATTTCATGGCAGAGGCTTTCGAACCGACAAAGGTCGGCTTCATGCGGAGCGAGGGTTGGAGGTAAAGGCTGCTGGGCTTTGCCATTGGCAAATTCGCCAAAGTTCATGGCTCTTGATTCTGCGTCAGCCGGGGACTTTGGTACTTGGTCTCTGATACAGACTCTTTGAAATCTCCTCGCTGTGATCTTGATTAGTATAATATCGGGCTAGAGTCCGATTTTGTCACCTTTTGATGGGCTGGGTCCAAAGTCTCAGTATGCATAGACAGCCAACCTATGTTCTACAACGGCAAGTGTTAGGACAAGGGTCCCAGTACAAAAGGTACACGGAGACATAATCACATTTTCTCGAATTGCACATTGCTCCTTTTCTTGGACAGGAGATAAGAAGAAACGTTGTGACTATTCCCATAATCAGGAAATGTATTGCCTATATAGGGTATGCAAGCATGTAGAGGTTCTTGCTCTGATCTAACCAATGCAAATGTTTCTTCCAGTATTCCAGACGTGAAACCAAGTCCTCCGCCATTTACGAAGACGAAGCCATACTCAGCGACTGCTTCTGATAGACGAGCCGCAGTCGTTGCATTTGCCTTGGATATGTCGATGACAGGAATCTGTAGACTCGGGTCCTCGCCTTGCGTATGTTCCATGCTTTCTTGCATATTTTTAAATTCGTTGTATCATCAAAAGACGCTTTCTAATGAATGGTGCTTGAGAACATTTATGCCAGCCGGAGTTTATCGCAGCTCCGCTAGGGCTGACGCTAGCGCAAGGATTCGCTTTTGTCTTCCCCCCAGAAATAGGGACTGTTGGGGCCATCTGTGGTTCTATTGTTGTGTTACTGCATTCCTGCCGCTGCGATGGCTCTCTCGATGCCCGTGTCTTTGGCCATCCCGGCCTCAATGCGAGGTGGTAAGTCAAGCCCCCAGGGTGATTTTTGGCTCCAACAATGCTGACTTCGCCCTGCGACAGTTCCGTTGTTTGACGAGTGGGCAAGCGGAGCTCGGATACCTAAAGTCTTCGATCTCAGATTTCTTACAGATCGTACAATTGGAATTGACGCCGTGTACTTCTTGGAAAGCCTCAGATCAAATGAACCTCACCTCTCTGCTGTGGGAGGTTCTCATGCGCTTGAGTCTCTTATCACGGAATTCGTGAAGGACTTGCAGGCGGCTGGGTTGAGCTTACATTTCGTCTTTGATGGATTGGACTCTGGCAATGGTCATGACCGCTTTGCGAATTCAAAGAGAGCTGCCGCCTTGAACTACCAGGCATTTGAGCTTCATACAAGCGAGCAAGCTCTCTCGGCTAACACGAGCTTCGAAAGTGCAGGTAATGAGCTTCCCAAGTCTCTCCAAAACCTCCAGCGTTGACTCATTTCTAGGTTCTTCGGACTTCGCCACCTTGTCTGGGATTCTGAAGAAGATGCTACATGAACTAGAAGTTCCATTCACCGTGGCGCCTTACAGTGCTCTTGCACAAGTAAGCTCTAGGTTCCGCTGATAAACTACTCGCTAATCAAGTCCAGCTTGTGTATTACGAGCGACACCCAAGTCAATTCATCGACGCAGTCCTCGGCCCCTCAGAGCTCTTCTGCTTTGGTATCGACAAGATCATTACCAAGTTTGTCCCTGAAAAGTCGGAATTTGTGTGGATTAAGGTCCAGGATATCTTGACGAAGCTCGGAAACATACCCAGCCACGTTCTGATCGAGGCTCTGATGTTGGCTGGCTCAAGTCTTCTCTCGCCATTCCCGCCAACTTCGAACCTCGCACTCTACCCGAAAGGCGCCTCGATCAGTACCTTGACTGATCTGATCACGTCCTGTGGTAGCAGCGTCTCTCGGCTTTGTTCCCAGTACCCCGCCGACTCTTCCATCAAAGATGTTTACCTCGACCAATACAGGAGGGCTACAACCGGCGTGAGGCACCAAGTGGTCATTACTGCTGAAGGAGACGTTGAGCCTCTATATAAACTTCATGCCCCTGACGATGTCCACGAGTGTATCGGCTTGCGTTTGCCGGAAGAACTCTACATGTACCTCTCTCGAGGGATGCTTCGCCCACAGGTCCTCAATTGGTTGACTACTGGCACGATAACCATCACGCAGCCTCTAGCTGGTGGGGACAGCGAAGCCTACCAGAACCTTGTTAAGACCCAGTTGGACCCATTGAGAAGACAAGCGTTGTCGCTATTGATGGAACCGATCCACCGCTACTACCACACCAAGGAAATCAAAACAAGCCTCTGGTTTGATCCTGATTATGAAGGCAAATTCAACATGAGGGAGTTGCCTTCGACAAAAGATCTGCTCTCCAAATGGAACGTCAAAAATGATCTCTTCGCTGGGGTAATTACATATATCAGTCACTATATGACTCCTCCGCTAAAGTACTCTGCAGCTTCCTGAAGACATGCCACCAGGCACTTTCTCCTTCGCCATATCGATCCTTGAACACACGGATCTTGCTGCGAAGACTGTCACACCAAAGCCCAAGGTTGGACAGCAGGTGAAACAGATCAAATCAAGAGCTGTAGCATAAAACTGACCTGCATTAGCCACTGAAGACCCGCAATGAGATACTTGCAAACGTAGTGTGGCGCTTCCTACAGCTCCGGGAATACGTCGACGAACAGCATCAGCTCACAGCGTGGGGCAAAATTTTGCAGGAGGCTTTGTCAGCTGCCGGCACAAGCAAGGACGAGGAAGAAGCCGTGTTCCTTGCTGTGGAAATACTGCGCTTTGGACTTCTCAACCCCGATACTATGTTCTTAGGCTACTCAGGCGCTCCAGGCAACGGAACGGGTTAGTACAGGTGTCTTTTGAACTTGAATAATAAACCTAACAGGCCGTGCAGCTATCGATAAGCGTAATACCATGCTAGTGTCTCGCGTTGCTTGCCTCGGCAAAATTCGCCATCAGCAGAAAGCCTACAGTGGGGGATTAAGTCGACATCTCCTGGCTTACCAGTCGATTATATCGAGCGTTCATGCAACCCTACGTGACCTGATGGAGATGATACTCGTTAGTATGTTTCTTGAGGGGCTTGTAGATCGTGAACGTGATGACTGGGTAGAGATATCTTTGGGGTATGCCTCCCTTTGCGCTGGATGTATGGTTTTCCTCTCTGATGTTGTCACAGCTTGCCCTTCTGTCAAGAGCAGTCCTGTGCTCTTGGGGTCCTGACCATGAATTATCTCGACGATCTATCAACATATCCAAAATCTACCTCGGTTGAGGCTCGAGCTGACGTAAAATCTAAAGGCCAAGGTTGGTATCAGGCTACGGAGTTCAGACACAGCCTGAACGATGCCTTCAAGATCTGGGACGCTGTGAGTGAACATGTCAAGAGTCTCGTCTTTATTCAATGCTAAATATGTATAGGTCTACGAAGGAGTTAAGGCTGCGGGACATAGAGTGAGAGATAGGGAGATGTGGGATGAAGTCAATACTTGGCTACTTCAAAGGAAGTAATCTATTAAACAGGGCCAATACCTGGAATCCATATGATGCTTGCACAGTCCGCGGATTTGTGTCTTCGAAAATCCTGTCCATCATCCGTATGTCGCTCCAAAAGCCGATGGTTCAACCCTAGAGTTTTATGTTCAGAGACTCAGCTGACTGAAATACAGATAAGTCAAAAATCAACTTGATGGCTGCTGGATATTTGAACCTTGATTTGGTGGAACACCTCATCTAGTAGATCCAGAAAACACCAAAAACGATTGCAGCTTGCAAGTTGCCTAGGGATATCAAAGTAATGTCTTCGTAGCTCGCTGTAGACAATGCGGTCCGAGAGGGAGGTGGCAAATTTTACTAGCGTCTTGTGTCACACTAAAGCTACCGCTACCTGTCCTGATCGCTGGATTTCTAATACTAGATTCCCTTTAAGTAACCATCACTCCCTAACTCTTCCTCGCTCCCAATTAACCCAGTTATAAATTGAGAGTGTCCTTTCTGAATTCTCCTACAATACCACAAACATGGCTCGACTAAGCTATATCGTCCTCTCCGCCCTTGCTGCCCTCGGGGCCAATGCAGCTTCTTCAGTCCTCGACCTCATTCCCGATAATTTCGATAAAGTCGTCCTAGAATCTAACATACCGGCCTTGGTCGAATTCTTTGCCCCATGGTGCGGCCACTGCAAGAAGCTTGCTCCCATATATGAGGAGCTGGCGCAAAACTTTGACTTCGCTAAAGACCAAGTCTCAATCGCAAAGGTCGATGCAGATGCAGAGAAAGACCTTGGGCGAAGGTTTGGTGTACAAGGCTTCCCAACACTCAAGTGGTTCGATGGCAAAAGTGATAAGCCTACGGACTACAATGGCGGCAGAGACTTGGAGAGTCTGTCTAGCTTTATTGTGGAGAAGACTGGCCTCAAGATGAAAACGAAGAAAGCTGTACCGAGCGCTGTGGAGATGTTGACTGATAAGTCGTTCAAGGCGGAGATTGGTGGTGATAAGGACGTCTTGGTTGCATTTACTGCGCCATGGTGTGGACGTATTTCGAAGCCGCCCGTTCCATCACTTGGAGTACCATTGCTAACTTCCGCGTAGACTGTAAAAGCTTGTCCCCCATCTGGGAAGAGGTAGCAAAAGACTACGCTTCGGAACCCAACGTTCTCATCGCCAAAGTCGACGCTGAAGCCGAGAAGTCCAAAGCCACCGCTCAAGAACAAGGCGTCAAGTCCTACCCAACAATCAAATACTTCCCCAAGGGCTCCACCACTCCGGAACCTTACGAGGGCGGCCGCACTGAGGAGGCTATCCTCGATTTCATGAACGAGAAGGCTAGCACATTCCGATTGGCTGGCGGAAAATTGAACGAGCTCGCTGGCACCATCCCCAGTCTCGATGAAATCATCAGCAAGATCACTGATGGGAAAGACATGTCGACTCTTTCAGCAGATTTAACGTCGTCCGGGAAGGGTCTGAAGGACCAGTATGCCGAATACTACGTCAAGGTCTCGGACAAGGTCAGCAAGAACCAGGGCTACGTTGAGAAGGAGCTTGCTAGGTTGCAGGGTCTTCTGAAGAAGGGTGGTTTAGCACCAGAGAAGATCGATGACTTAACGTCCCGTTCGAACATTTTGAGAAAATTCAAGGGTGAGGAGCCAATCAAACAAGAATTGTAATTCTCTATAATCAAGTCTGTCTCGGCTTCCTTGAGGTTGTAAAAAAGCACTATGCTGTATGATTAGATGTGAAAAAATGCTACTGTTTATACCAGCTCAGGGAATTAGAATTGAAGCGTTTTTACATCTTATTTTATCCTTCAATGGCTGTGTCGTCCTTCATATAGACCTCTCATCCTGCTCTCAAGATCGCTATTACTACTAGTTGTCTATGCTGGGTAACCCGAAACGACATAGACGCATTTCAGCCATTGGGGTATCCACTGCGTCCTATGGAGGAGCACCAGGGGCAAAAGGCTGCAGGTCTGCGGGGGCGCGAGAGATATCCCCATTGGTTGTGTAGCTCCTCAAGCTATGTGCTCTTCAATTTTCCTGGGCAAGCAAACATTTTCATCGCCAGTTCATTGGACGCTCGAAGTATTCCGCCAGCCAATTTTAAGCTGGAAGAGCTTATGTTCAGCCAAAACGCCTGCTGCAGACCTTGGGTATCCGCTTCGCTATGCTTGAGGCCATCCAGATCCCTCAACTCAATGCGAGTAAATGTCCCGTCAACTCAATGCGAGTAAATGTCCTGTCAAATATGCCAATCGTAAGAACCTGACCCAAAAACCCACAATGCATTGGCCATAGCCCCATCAACTCCCTGCACTGCCAGTGTCGTTCCCCGCTCTTATCGCTGCTTCCATATCGTCTAATCGTTGCGCCATCTCATCCACTATGTCCATTAGTTCAATTGACTTAACTCGTCATGGGCGCCGTTTTACTCACTCTTTACGAAGAGTTCCGATGAGAATTTGGAGAATTTCGGGCCGAGATTGTTGAGGAGGTTATCGACTGCCTTTACGAGGTCGTTCGAGGCATCGGTTGAGGCCTACAAGGGTGGTCAGCTAACACAAAATCAAGACTTGCAAGAGAGAGCCCCCACGGCGCTGTCAATGGAAGCCTTTTCGGCTTGTTCAGACATGATTGGATGCTTCGGACAAAAGGGTTGCAACGAGTTCCGTGAAACAGAAAAGGTCGTAGCTTAGCCTGGCGAAGAAGCTCGTGATCATTGAATGAGATTCATTGATGAGTGTCGCGGAAGCTTTGTATGGTGTCGATATACCAATATTTCGGATCAATTTGGCAAGCCCAGTTCATTCTCGGAATTCCGCGGCTACCATGGCGAAGAGCAGACTAATATCAGCGCTTGACACGCACAAAGGCAAAAACTATAAGCTGATAAAGCAAAAGAAGCAACAAAAAGAAGCCGCCAAGAGGATAAAGGCGAAAGCACCTGCGCCTGGGTCCGAAGAGAAGGAAAACGTCGAGACAGAGGTCAATGGCACATTAACCCTGCTTGAGACTGAGAGCGAGGGCTGGGAGAGTGAAGCAGCAGAGGATGCGCCTGTAAGTCGAGCTCTTACAGCCATGGCGCCTGCTTATTGATCCTAATTGTTTCACGCAGGTCGACATGTCGGGCATAATCGACAGCGAGAGCGACAGTGATAGCAGCCTTGGCGATCAAGATGTAGAAATTTCAACCTCGGAAGGAGAAGAAGATGAAGACGGCATACCGCTCTCCGACATCGAATCTCTCGCCTCAGAAGAAAGAGCCGACATCCTTCCCCATCAACGCCTCACAATCAACAATACCTTCGCACTCCAGAAAGCTATCAAATCTATTGCCCTGCCCTACTCCACGCTTCCCTTCTCCGCCCACCAATCAATTATCACCTCCGAGCCTGCAGCTATAGCAGACGTCAACGATGATCTGACCCGCGAATTGGCCTTCTACAAGCAATGTCTCGGTGCGGCAAATGAAGGCCGCGCTCTGCTGAAAAAAGAGGGTGTGCCGTTCTCTCGGCCTACAGATTACTTCGCAGAGATGGTGAAGAGCGATGAGCATATGGGGAAGATCAGGCAGAAGATGACGGACGAGGCGGCGAATAAGAAAGCTGCGGCGGAAGCGAGGAAGCAGAGAGATTTGAAGAAGTTTGGGAAGCAAGTGCAGGTTGCAAAATTGCAGGAGAGGGACAAGGCGAAGAGAGATACGTTGGATAAGATCAATTTAATGAAGCGAAGTACGACCTCGGGAATGAAGAACGCCTTGATTTATCGCTAATGTATCATGTGACAGAACGAAAGAACGCAGACACGGGCGCCGCGAATGAAGAAGACCTCTTCGACGTCGCGCTCGAGGACGCGGCGAAGGAAGACAAGTCATCCAGATCTGCGAGGGATGGCGCTGGTCGAGGACGGCCGGTGAACAAGAAGCAGAAGAAAGATGAAAAATTTGGTTTCGGTGGGAAGAAACGCTTTGCGAAAAGCACTGATGCTGCATCAACCGGCGATTTACGAGGTTTCTCGGCGAAAAAGATGCATGGTAAGAAGCAAAGACCTGGGAAGAGTAAGCGTGCCAAACAATGAGGAAGAGGCACGATAAATAGCGATGACGATTCACGGTCAGCTGGCATGTATGTCTTCGCATCTTGCATCTTTGAAGAGTCGGAATAGACACCCACTGTGTCCCTAATTGATCAAAGATGTGTTTTACAGATATGATGTTTGCACATGAACCAATAATCCTGGATCATGCACCAGCTGTCTTATATATTGCGTCAGAAAACATCGCGCACTGCGTACTCCTGTCGCCATGGGTATCGTGCAGTAAACTCCTCATCGCACTCCAAAAATGACTGATCAGTATCGTCTCCGAATGGGAGCAGCAAATTTGCGCTCGAGGCTGTCTGGACTTGACTCTACTCCTGGCGGAGGGGCAAAGGCTTGTAGTCGGCGCACCAGATTGCTTCAAGTCTTGAGTCAGTATGAGGGTCATACAGGGAGAGAGGGGCACCTACTCAACGGGGAGATACGGGCGACTTTCATTAAGGGCCAGATCGATCTTCTCCTGAGCTTGAGTCGCATGCGACTTGAAGTGCTCCTTGATCCGTTTCTTTCCGTCTGGTTTCGATGCTTCATGCACCCGATGAAAGCAACCTTCAAATGTACAAGTCCAAAGATCGCCGGGTCCTTGCGGCTGTGTGGATGGCAGGTCATACTCTACGACATTGAGCTCCAGATACTTTCGAGGGAGGAACTTACGACTAGGCGTAGCGTCAGGGGAACGGTTAGAGGGTGGATTCGTGAGGTGTTCTAAGTCTTTGGCATTTCGGATTGTAATGATCGGCGATTCTTCAGCTGGATCCTGGCCATTCTCGTCTTCGTCCTCTTGCTGGCTACCATCGGGATCTCGCGTGGCAGCTAGATTTTTCCGGCGCGCCGCAGCCTTTTTCGAAAATTTCCCTCCACTTGGCTGCAGGATTGACTTCTGTTTGCGAGTGATGACATTCGGATTGCCGCCCGGGTCCTCGCCTGACGAAGAGACTTCTACAGTTGAGTTATGGACTGGCGTGGTTGGCTGTTTGGACTGCGACGCTTTAGGCCTTCCTTTCTTGTTCTTCTTTGCCTGGGTCTCGTCTGCATGCAGGGATTGGGATTTCCTCTTCTTCGGTCCGTCATTCGTCTCTTCGATATTTGCCGGTGCAGGTATATTCTTCCCAAGAATTCTTGCCTGGATGCTTTCAAAGTCATCCTACTCAACATGTGAGCATGTATCCCCGTATAGGGTTAGGTAACTGCTTACTGGGAACTTCAATTTGAAGTAATTCCATATCGGAGTGTCGGTCCAATCCAGTCCATCCTGACCCTCGATCATAGAAGTGACTAAAAATTCTCGATGCAGTTGAAACGCTTCGCAAACATCGTCGACGTCGGTCATATGCGCGTATATTCCTCTGTTGGCAAGGTACTGCAAAGACTCAGCAATTGAACCTGAAGGGTAACAAGGTTGATTTACGTCTTCGAAGATCTGGGATGCGTATTCGTTTATAGACTTCGAGGTCAGCTTTGGGACTCGCTTATGGGCCCTTCTCAATTCGTCGGCAAGCATGTAAAATATTGACGCTGCCTCCTCCATCTTATTGTACGTAGCCTTGAAAGAGCTGGCTGGACCTTGGGTCTCGAACCAGCCAGCCTTACCGGCCGCCCAGAATGCGAAAGTCCCGTCTTCACACTCGGCGAAAGCGTACATTGTGACGTTGGTGAGCTCGATGGGTACGTCTCGATATTTCTTGTCTCGTACTGTAACACAGCGTCAGTCTAAAGCCAGTGGTTGCGAATTGAGTCGGGGTACCTAGGTGGAGCAGGTCATCATCAATCGCTTCTAAAGTCCCCGTCACTCTCACAGGGTTGCCTGGATGCGCTGAGAGTAGACTGGTTTTCTTGCCAGTCTTCTGCGACCAGACGGTGATCCTTTCGAGGTTGAAGGTCGGCCAATCGTCAGTATTACGGAGTGATGCCTTTCGCGGCTGGAGGACATGATCCTCCTGAATGAGCATTATGTTGGAGGCGAGCTGTTCTGGACGTTGGTTGCATCTGTTGACTGTAACAAAAATGGTCTCGTCCCCACTTCATCACGTCGACTTCGCGTCCGGCGCCCTCAGAGCGTGTCCCTACCAAAACGGCAGCTTGCCTTCATCGGGGCTTAGAGGCTCTCGCTTGTGATAAGCATCCGATCGATATCATCCCGCATGCAAAGCCTCGACCCTTTTCCACCTTGCAGCTTTCCCCTGATTAATTCATGTCGATATATTGTTTCAAGGTAGCTCTTATTCTTTGGGCACTCGACAAGTCTATCGAAAAGACCGAGGACGCACTATTCACACATACCTAGCGCTGTGTAAGGATTGATGTCCGGGTCGACCTACTTTCTCAAACACCTAATGTCCAAACCCAAGGGCAAAGTCGTCGAAGGCGTTTTTGGTAGACATTCCTCGCACTGTAGGCTAGTATAGCTTGCTAACGGTATCTCGTAGCTATCAACAAGCCACCAATCATTTCGTCCGCTCAAGTAATCCGCAATCTCCAGCACCATTTCAACCCTTCTACACTATTTGCACCCTGGCTTGCTGCCGAGCGCGCTTTTCGCGAGGAAGAAACTCGCCATTCGCGCAATCGCCGAAGAGACAAGCGTGTTCAGGTCAAGATCGGTCATGGAGGCACTCTCGATCCTATGGCTACTGGCGTCCTGATCATGGGAGTGGGAAAGGGGACCAAACGATTGCAAGGATTTCTTGAGTGCACGAAAACGTATGAGGCTGTTGTATTGTTCGGCGTCGCAACTGATACATACGATGTCCTTGGGAAAGTCTTGAGGAAAGCGAAGTACGGGCATGTGACCAGGGAGAGAGTGGAGAAGGCGCTAGGAAAGTTCAGAGGGATGGTAATGCAAAGACCGCCAATCTATTCAGCATTAAGGGTCCAGGGCAAGAGGCTATATGAGTATGCGCGAGAAGGGAAAGAAGTTCCTACCAAGATCCAGGAGAGGCCTGTAGAAGTGGAAGAATTAGATATTATGGAGTGGATGGATGGTGGAAGTCACAACTACTCTTGGCCCAAGGAAGAAGCAGAGGAAGAGGCAAAGGATCTTGCGAAAAAGGCGTTACATCTTGATGAAGCTGTCGTAGCCTCTGCAGATGTAGACGTTCCGTCAAGTACGAATGGAGCCAAGAGAAAACGGTCAGTAGACGACGAGGATACTGCTGTGTCCAGCAAGAGACTAGCCCTGGAACATGAAGAAGCAGATCCCGAAACGTTGATGTCTGGAGGCCTTCAGAGCCCTGATCAGCGGCAATCAGAACCTCCAGAACCTACGTCTTTAGAACAACCTAGCGACGAGATCCATCCGGAACCTGAAACATTCGTGACAGACCCAGGCCCAGCAGCCGTTAGGCTGCGGATGACAGTCACGTCGGGCTTCTATGTCCGCTCACTCAGTCATGACCTCGGTGAAGCAGTCGGCTCACTGGCTTGCATGAGTGAGCTGGTAAGAACCAGACAAGGCGAATTTGAGCTTGGGAAGAACGTACTAGAATATGAACAAATGGACAAGGGCGAAGAAGTCTGGGGTCCAGAGATAGAACAGCTAATTGACGCATGGGAGGATAGGGGTGCGGCAATGGACGCGAAGGTGGATGACAGGAGCCACGATACTCGATAGCATCTCCACAAATCAAGCATACCAAACAATGATTGATCTTCAGTTATTTCCTACCATTCTCCAGCACTTGGGCAATGGTGACGTATCCACTTTCCGACGCCGACCCATTCCAACAATCGATATAAAATCCTAGATACACCAGGATGCTTCTTTCGAAGACTTATAAAAGACAATATCTATTGTCCTTGCGGCCATATCTTGTACCACAAGCTTTTTATATATGACTTTAAATTACCATCAGCATTTTTGTCGATGTCGTTAGCGCCATCCTCTTGGCTTTCTTCGTGATTGATAAACACGAAAGACAGCAAAACAATGCAGGCGCCTATCCAATACAATACACCCGAGGTCTGTGAATACTCGATCATCTCACCGATCAGAGAAAGTGGGATGGTCAAACTGAGTCCGACGGTGGTCACCAAAGGTGATGTGAGCAGCATTGAGTATGCCCAGCAGAGGTCAGAAATGAGAGACGTGGCTGAGTTGATCTAATCCCTGCTGTCAGTAAAGCGTCTGCACGCAGGATGAGAGGTAAGCTTACCAATACTATTGCCAAGATGCGTTTCGTAGGTGGCAACTCGAACGTTTCGATACCAGTATAATGGAGGATCAAGAAACCCGGTAGTAATGTAACAAGATTTAACAATCCCACAATTCCGAAAAACAACGGCATATCAACTCTCGATTCGTCCCCAATTCTTTTCTTCATAAGAGTAGTGTAGATTCCATACATGATAGCGCTGGTGAATGCCAGGACATCGCCAATGGCGATTTGCTTGTGAGACTTGTGGGGAAAGGAGCCACGATTTTTGTCTTGGTTACCGGTAACGTCGATGCTCGAAATCATGATGATACCAGCTAACGAAGCCATTACGCCGACGAACTTTTTAATCGTGAATTTTTCTACCCTGAGCATCGATCCAAAGACCAGAGTCCAGACACTGCTCGTTGAGGTCAATATTGTCGAGCTTGCTACGGTGGTGTATTCAAGGCATGCGGCCACGAAGTAGTTGGCGAGAAACCAAAGGATGCAGAACTCGAAGCTCAATCTCGCAGTCTCACGGAAATTTAGCCGTCCTTCAGTAGAGCTCGATGTCGTTTCGGATTCTGACATTGGCTCCTCGATAAGGAGCCGACTACGTGGTGACCGACTTGCCGTTCCAGCGCGTTGTTCCTCATTGGGCTTCACGAAAGATTGTCCTTCCTCCTCAGCAATGGGCCGATATTTAGTTGAATCATCCGGCCCTCGAATGGCTCCTGGAATAGATCCGCCGCTGGCCCATAGTCGTCGCGCAGCAACCAGCAGCAGTAGCACAGAGAAGAACGAAGAATTGACGTATGTGACGAAATATGGTTTGGAGTAGCTATCGTCTGCGAATATCGTCTAATCGAACAGTATCAGCGCGACTCTCCCGATGTCAGCAGTGGGCAGACTTACGCTTGCCAGGAAGTTAGAGGCGGTCCATAATACAACCGTGACAAGGAGAAGTACAATGCCTATGGTGTGCCGCCAGACGCTACGAAGCGGTTTTCGGCTTGGCTGATTCCTTTTGTCAAGCGATTTTTGGGACCGCGCCGAGTCCGTGGATCTCCTGGTTGCCTCCGGATCTTCTGTATACGATCTGGGTACAGGCAGGACAAAGTCATCTGCAGGTACTGGCGCTAGAGGACCACTCATGGCTGCTACCGACTTCTCCAATCTTGATCTTGCTTTATATATTCACGCATTGATACCATCGATCCTTCCACCTCTTTTTCGGCGGCTGTTGTCTTTTCTTGTACCATGTGAGAAGAAAGCTGGACAGGTGTCTTAGAATGTGGTCATGGGCACTCCTAGTCAGGTGCCACGCGGAGCTCAGTCGAAAGACGAGTACAGTTATGTATATGCAATAGGCTTTCTTTGTTGCCCGCCGACGTGAATACGATCGCTTCTAAGTGGCTCAGGTGTGGCCGATGGATTTTGGGAAGGTCGATGTGACTGTTGGAAGCCTGATCACTGAACAATCAAGATAATGGAGGATCCAACCTCCGAAGTAAGAATATCAAAAGTCGGGCCGAATATCTACCGATGCGCCGACATATCGGTGATTCTACTTTTCGATCAATACCGCATTTTAACATGTTACACTGAGGATTGTCTTGCTGCAACTGCTACCCTCTCCATGCACTCTTTTGCTCCTTGTACCTCGATCTTGAATGCATACTATCAGCGTATTACATAAACTAGGATCCGCCTCGTCATGGGTTTCTTTGACAGCCTTCAGAAGCCTGGTTTCAAGGCTGCCCAGGCTAAGAACTCGCATATCATTCAAGATGTGATCAAGACCAGTTCGGATCCTCGAAGATCGCCGAATCCATTTGCACAACGCCTGCAGAGCCGACCTCTTACCAAAATGCAGCCTACAAAGTCATCCAGTACGAAGGCAACAACACCCTCTCCCAGACCTCGAGCACAGCATCCGCGAAAACGACCCGCTGCAACACCACAACTTCTCGAATCCGATAGCGACGACGACGTTTCCGACCAAGACCTCAGCGACTCGAGGAAGCGTGCGAGAAGAACCAGTGACGTCGAACCAGACCTGAATCGCCAAATTCGGAGCAGAAAGGCCTTTTCCGATGAACATGGTGGAGAATTTGCCATGGTACACGCAGCGAACATCGCCTCTCTCAGCAAGCCCACCAAATACAAGCCTGCTTTCCCAGATCATTCCGAGACCGTCGAAGTCCAGCTACAATACCCATCCGCTTCCCAGAGAGAGAAGTACGCTCTGCCACGAATGATGTCACCCCAGGTAGCTAACGATATCAGGTACGAACTTGTTGTGCCTATCCAGAACGATGACTTCAAAGCCCTAGAAGACATTAGAGAAGTCATGGAAACAATCATCACGAATTACATACCAAGTAACGAAGCGGCCTTGATGTCGAACGATAGCACCGGGCTTATTCGACGTATCAAGCGAGCCACCGAAAGACGTGACGGGCACGAATACATAGATTTCATACAGGAATGGAACGATACTCTCGTTGAATTTAGAAAAGATGGGATTATTTCCAAGGCTATCGACGAGTGGAAGGGCGTTGATTTAAAGCTTCTTGAGCGGATTCTGACCCAGACCTACTCGCGGACAGTCTCACCACGGGTACACATGTTAAGGCATTACCAGAATGGGACGGACAACGTTTATGGCGAGCTTTTGCCCAAATTCATCTCTCTTATCCTGAAGAAGGACACCAAGATGAAGTCCGACCAAATCTTTGTCGATTTGGGTTCCGGAGTTGGTAATTGTGTGCTTCAGGCCGCTTTAGAGGTTGGGTGCGAGAGCTGGGGCTGTGAGATGATGGAGAATGCTTGTGAGCTGGCTGAGCTGCAGGAAGAGGAGTTCAATGCTCGCTGTCGGCTGTGGGGCCTCTCTGTGGGTGATATTTATCTCGAGCGGGGCGATTTCCTCGGAAATCCCAACATTCTCAAGGTTCTTCAAAAGGCGGACGTCATTCTTGTCAACAACCAGGCTTTCACGCCGAAGCTCAACGAGGATCTGACCAACTTATTCTTGGATCTCAAAGAAGGAGCGAAAGTTGTGTCGCTCAAATCTTTTGTTCCACATGGAAACAAAATCCAGGAGAAGAACGTCGAGGCGGCATACAACAGACTTGATGTCGTCGAAAGGACTTATTACTCGGCCTGTGTGAGCTGGACTGACGCTCCGGGTACCTACTACATTTCGACCAAGGATAGCTCGAAAGTGAAGGCCTTCTATGAGGACAATTCAAAACGTCGAAATTAGACACAGTACTCGCATCTCATTCAGTGGAAATCTTGCATGCATTTTGGTTTTCAGCATCGTGTTTGGCGGCAGCGGGAGAGGACGAGTAGCGCAGCACCTCGACTTAACCTCGCAAACTGCATTTCATTGGAGTAAAGAGCTTGTTCGAGATACCCAAGTCTATGGCATTGGATGGTGGCAATCTTTCCAGGGGATGTTGGAGGCGTTTTACGACTGCTGGCATTCATTATGAGAACTTAGAACTGACGTTCATAGCATCAGCTTCTTGACCCATTCGAGCCATCCATCGATCCACCAGCTCTTTATTTTCTCGTTGCAGCTTTTGAGACTGCTCTTCGGCCATGTTGAGTTGCAGCGTTAACGACACTGTCTCATCATGCACATCCTGTCAACGTATCAGCCATGACCTACTCATTCGCACGTAGAAGACACCCACTTCGAGCAACTTCGCCTTCCCTCTGAGCTCCTCTTCCCTATCCCTCATTTTCGTATTTAGGACTACCTTCTCCTTGGCAAGCTCACCGATACGTTTGCTATCCAGTGAAGTCTGTATCTTGAGCTTGTTAACCTCTTCTGTGACGGCCTGAAGCCTTGTCTCCATCAATCCCCTGCTGCGCTGAGCCTCACTTAAGTCCTGCCGAACTTTCGCTATTGCATCTCCAGGGATTGGACTGCTTGGTGCTCCCTTCTCCCGGCTCGCTTTCCTATCTTTCTGGTTAGGTGAAGGACTGGGGTCTTCCTTGATAGCTCCTTCTGCTGGGGCGTTTTGGGAAGCAGCTGTTCGGTCAGCTAGTTTAGTATCTAGAGAAGCCGTTAGTATATGGAAAAGTGCCTGTGATGGTGGGCGCACATTTTTCGTAGAATGCTTGGTTTGCTTTCTCACGCTTGTCCCTCTCCTGCAGCGCACTCAAGTACTCATCTTTCCATGAAGGCATGGTTCCTCGTGAAGACTACTACATCGCCGTCTGAGGGTAGAGGAGAGTCAATCAAAGATCGGCTCCGCGTTTTCGGATATCCAGAGCATATGACATAGCGTCAACATCGTGAGGGCTCACTGCAGAGCAACGAACCTAGATAGCGATTAGCATCTACAACGATGCAGATGATGTTGATAAGGCTGAACAGTGCTAACGGCCTTTTCCGCTTTTAGCGCGGTGTGGCTGAGATGCCGTTGCCGGCTTCAAGATCACCTTCACTCACGACTACATCTGTACCTCTCAAGAGAATACTCTGCGTTTAGGACTAAGCCTGCCCTCCGAAGAACCCTCGTTCGAAGAAAAAATACGTATTGAAGCCTAATAAGACACAAATACGCGATCAGACGAGACGTATCAGAAGGACATTTGGATACACTACTAGGAACTCTTAGTTGCAAACTAAGGCGTAGGACAGTCATTCAATATGGCATCGAGAAAAAAGGTCCTTCTCAAGGTCTGTTTGGCTACCCGGCCAGGTGTCATCGCAGGTCACTGACGTTGTTCTACAAATAGGTGATTATATTAGGGGACAGTGGAGTGGGAAAGACCAGCTTGATGAATCAATACGTATGATAATAAGGATTACACTGCTTATCCGAGTGCCAGAGCGCTGATCCGTGATCTTCATCTCCAGGTCAATAAGAAGTTCAGCGCAAGCTACAAGGCTACCATTGGGGCAGATTTCCTAACCAAAGAGGTTTTGGTAGATGATCGGCTGGTCACGATGCAGGTACGGAGGGTTTGTTCCGTTAGAAGAGCGCCAGCTAATGGTTGTGTAGCTTTGGGATACAGCCGGTCAAGAACGGTTTCAGTCGCTAGGTGTAGCGTTCTACAGAGGAGCAGACTGCTGTGTCCTCGTCTACGATGTCAACAACTCTAAGAGCTTCGATACTTTGGACAGCTGGAGAGATGAGTTCTTAATACAAGCCAGCCCCCGAGATCCGGAGAACTTCCCCTTCGTAAGTTGAGCGGCCTCACAGGAACAAACAGCGCTCATTGTATGTATAGGTTGTCCTTGGAAACAAAATCGACGTTGAGGAGAACAAGCGGATGATATCCTCAAAGCGAGCAACGACATTTTGCCAGTCAAAGGGTGGCATCCCTTACTTTGAGACCAGTGCGAAAGAGGCTGTCAACGTTGAGACTGCATTCGAAGGTATGTACCGTCTCGAATTTTATTCCAATACTTAGATCTGGTACTGATGTTCATGTTTGCAGTGATCGCCAGAAACGCTTTAGCACAGGAGGAGTCAGAAGAATTCAGTGGAGATTTCTCGGATCCTATCGACATCCATCTGGACAGGGAGAGCGATGGTTGCGCGTGCTGATATGGCCCTATCGACGAGTATTGCAGCACACGCTGTACATATAAACTGGCGTTCGAAAGTCATGGTCTACAATTCGTACGGGACGGAGAAACATAGACCATGTCAATAGCCGGCAGACTCTTTGGCAGATTGGGCTTGGTAAGCAGCGTTGTGCATTGTGCGACTCTTTCGTGTACGTACATATGACTCCCATTGATGAAATTCGGTTGATCCAGCCACCAACAACTTAAACTATTAGGTGGGCCATTGTGATAAAGCTTTTTGACCGCGTCAGAGTCGTCGAGCCAACCTAGTACAAGGCTCAATTTATCTACCTCGAAAGCGGCATGCTCCGTACAAACCGCTTTCAACACTGTTGAAATTAATTAATTGCTCGTTTGGTTTTACAAATCATGCTACTCGATTCTGTCGAACCTGCTTTAGCCAAAGGTGTCCGTTTCACGTATAAAGAGACGCTCTGTTGGCTTGTTGCCGGGTCCGTTCGCGCGTATCATCTATCCATCTTTCCATTGTTGCACATTGGCAGCTTGATGACGTTTCGTGAAAGGACTCGCTGTTCGGCTTGTCTTTCTCTCAAGACGAATGCAGTGATTTTCGATCCACTATTGGATGAACAATGACCCCCGATTGTCCTGGCATCTGCAACCACACTCACTGGATTTGCAACGTCGTTTATTTCGCGTTTTGTATATCATTCACTGCTTCTGTCCTATAGCAGTAACGTGGCGAGTATTTGAGGGAACGCTGATGGCGATTTTTCTGAGTCTACCGCAGTAGACAACACGCGCAGAGATGCGGTAAGTCTGCAATTGAATTCGTACGATCCAGGCACGGCCGACGAAAGGCTGGTTTTATTGAGAAGCCTAGGAGACACGAGATGGCGTGGGCCTCTAAGCCAGAGCCATTTGAACATGTCCGTAAACTAGGACGTGTCCTTCATTAAAACGAGCAGGAGGCTTACGAAGATGCAACCCGCAATGAGCTTGTGGATCGTTATAAGAAGGCGGAAAGCCCAAGGATAAGCGCAACGTAGGAAATCAATCATCAAATGCTGACGATAAAGGGAGTGCATCTCAGCCCGACTTAAAGAGGAAGAGTCGGGATGATTAAGAAGGAGAAAGTCCATCTCGAGAAGACCATTGGGAGACTAGTACGCAACCAACGCCCGAGCCAGAGAGAACCGAAGGCACGAAAAGGCCGAAAAGCAAAGCTCGAGCAACACGCCATGAACATTACGGAAATTGGCATGGGATGGCTCCTGCTTATGCTCAAAAAGGTAATATTCTAGAAAACAGTGACTTTATCTCGAGACTTACAGCAGCGCAGAGGCAGTCGCTGCTAGAATCCTTGAGATACATAGGCGGGACAATGACACACGCAATCGACTAGTGGTTTGCCACCTGGAACCGCGAGCTACGCAAAGAACATGAGATATATATAGGAGAATTCCAGAGTTTGCACGATCACCAGCGACGAATGAGTGTCACGATGAGATCCACTCGCTCTGTGTGGTGGTTGTGAACCGTAATACTGACTCGCACAAAGACAACAAGGATTGCAAAAAAGGTCTTACTGCCCTGGTCCATCTGGAAAAATTCACAGGTAGGGTCCTTTTCGCTGGATTTATGAACACAATCAGGCTGACTTCTCTAGGTGGGGCCTTTGGCATAAAGGAGCTCAGCATCGTCCTCGAAGAATATCAATCAGGTGCTCTCTTACTCTTCAGGGGAGCCGAACGCACCGTTACATAAAACCCTGAGAAGGAGAAGATCGCTATTGCTTCCATCATACAATTCACGAGTCTGTTCGCGCTGAAGTATTAGGCAGAAGAAAGGTCAAAGAACCCAAAAGGAAGTCACTCAGAAAACGTCGAGAGCCCAGAGCCAAAAAGGCTGATCAAGGCGACGAAGCTCAGGCTAAGAGGCCCACAAGAAAGCCCAGAGCCGCTGGTGCCGCTAAAGCCGACCAGCCTGCTGAAGGCGAGGGAGCTCAGGCAAAGACATCGCGGAGAAAGATCATAGCTGGCAAAGCCGTCCAGACTGTCGAAAGCGAATACCAAGATATTGGAAAGCCCGAGAAAGCTAAAAGTAGCAAGGTTGCAGATGTCGTAGGCAGAGAACGAAAGCACGCTGCTGGCTCGAGTGCTGCGGGCCATCATTGAGACAGCAGGAGAGGAACTAGACACGGACAAACAACAGCTTGGGGAGATCAAGAGAAAGCTCTTGAGCAGCCCAAAGAAAAGGAGTGGCAGTCTGAGTAGAAGAAGTCCGAGATTTGCAAGTTCCGACAACGAGTAAGCTAATGGGCTTGGCGTCTGGTCTACCATATCATTTAGTATGCTGCATGCCTTTGTTTTGAGAGAAACATGTTGGTTGAAAATAGATCTCTGATCTTCTTTCAATATTGTCATTTCATAACCCAGACTCAAGTCCGGCTCTGGGAGATTCAACTGTACTCGTGGCGGTCAAAACAAATGACGGATTAAGCGAGACGCTAAATCCTGAAGCATACGCATCCAGTCTTCTTTGTTAAATTAACTATGTATTATTTATTTTGATAAATCCTAGGCTAGTAGACTTAAAGCTATATAGAATATCTATCCTAAACTAATTCTTTAGCGCTATAGAGTTACTATTTAATCGAAAAACTACGGTTTTTAATTATATCCCTATACCGCCGGTTTAAATATAATATATATCTACTTTATATATATCTTATACTCTACTAGTCAAAGTTATTTATACTTCGCTTTAGACTATATATCTTTCGAGGTTAATATTATTCTTTTATATACTTTAATTTTCTATTTTATCTTCTTTTATATATATTTATCGAGATTTAAATTAAGATTATTTAATAATTTTATTAACGTCTCGATTTTATATTATTATAATTATAATAACGTCTCTTTAGATTTATAGATTCCGGCCTCGTTTTATATAAATATCGGGTATAACTTTATTCTTTCTAACTCCTAATACTAGAGTAATATAAATAATTCTAGAATCTACTCGATATAATTTATATTAATTACCGATTTATATATAATTATCTCTAAATACTCTATATTTTATAAATTAAATATTACTTAATATAATAGGGTATATATTACTCGCTTAGAGTACTTCTAGTTAAATTATTTAAATATTAATTCTTATTAATCTATCTAACTCTACGAGGTTTATAAAGGTTTTTATAATTAGTAACTAGTTTTTTCTATTTATAATCCCCCTCTTTAAAGTCTTATAACCTCTATAAAGTATATATTCGTAAAAAGTATATCCCGTTTATATTTAATTTAGAGATTAAAATCCTTATTATTAAATATAATAACGTCGGTATCTTTATTTATAGCGATTTATTCTATAGAGTCCTCTCTTTAATAATTTACCTACTATTTTAAAACCGGTAAAGTCTTATATAGTAATTATTATTTATATTATTCGAATAATCTAGTCCTATTAATTATGCCCGCGAGTTTTAATCGGACTTTATTATATATTAATTTAATATTATTATAGGATTTATAGATATCCGCGAATTAAATTTCTATAATTATAACGGAGTCCTTTATAAAAGTCGATTTAATTATATTAAAAACTATCTTATCTCCCGTCTTTATAATATATACGAGGGGTATTAATATTTTAAATATATTATAAATCTTTATTAAACCGTTAAACTATAATAATATTACTATATTTAATCGTTCTCCCGTTATCGTAATATTAATATAATTAATAATAAGTTTTTTAGTTATATTATATAGGTTTTTATAATTATTCTTATTATTTTAATAGTCGCTAAAGTCGATAACGTCCTATCGTTATTAATTTAGTAATAATAATAAATGAGGTATATCCTATTTTATAAATAATAATAAGGAGGGCCGACGGATTTTTATAACCCTAGTATCTATAAATATTAATAAAAGTCGACGGTCGAATATTCTTTATATCTTATTAATTTAAATACTTATTTAAATTATTATAATATAGGATTCCGTTATTTTAGAGTCCTTTATAAATTTAAATTAATAACGAATTCTATTATAAGAGTTTTTTATAAATACGCGCGGTATAGACTAGGCCGGCGATAAGAATAAAATAAAGATTATTTAAACTATTAATTTACCCCCTTTAAATATTAAACGGTAGATAATAATAACCGGGTTATTTTATATATAGTCTTTCTCTTTATATAAAATATATATAACTTTATCCGTTTTCTCGAATTATATAACTATATTATCCTAAATATAAACGTAGTTTCATCGGTAAGTCCGGAAAAACAGTTCTGTAAAATCGCTGCTTAATCGGTACAAAATGCGCATTTTGCAGCCTTGGTAAGTCTTGGCGCCAAGATTTTTAAGTTAGAGTTAAGGTCTGCGCGGGAGCGCTAAACTTAATTCTAAAAGTAGCTTTATAGCCCTATAGGGCAACGCTAGTAAAAATCTAATTGAAAATTCGGAATCTAGGCTAAAAATAGATTTAGTAAGATATTTATATTCCTAAATAAGGGCCCTAGTCTAGATACTCTTAAAAGTTAAAGTCAAAAAAAAAGTTGTTAAATCGGTGTAATATCGGTGCATAATGTGCTTAGAATGCGGGACATGAGCAGATACGCATTTCCAGCATTTTGTACAATTTCGGTACAAAATACGCAAAAATCGGGGTTTCCCAAGTTGCCGATATTATATAATTACGGATTAATTATATAATAATATATCCTATTAAATTAAAATCGAGAGGTTATTATATTTTAATCCTATTTACTAAAATCTTATTATTATAATTATTTTAATCGCCGAGTCTAATAATTTAACTCGCTTCGAAAGAATATAAAGGACTTTATTAATAATTATTTAATCTAGTATAATAATTATTAGAATCTTAACGATATAAGTTATAATAGGATTATAAAAGAAGTAATTTCCTAAATCGTTATCTTCTCCCCCGTTACTATTATCCGGACTCTAAATAGTATATTTATTAATATTAATAATTTATTTAAATAATATACGTTGAAAGCGGGTTCGCCCTTTTACGGAAAGAGTCGTTATAATTAATATATTAAATATAATAAAATAATTCATATTTAATAAAAAAATGTTAGGTTATAGTATTTAGAGTATTTATAATAATATAAAAGTAAATATGAAACTTTAGTAGGAAAATAATCTTTAGGTTTAGATAATAGAATTAATTTTTAAAAAGTTAGAGCGAGGGCTCTAAACCTCTTATTTCTAAAAAGAGCTCCGGAGTACTAGAAACTATAATATAATATTATAATATAAATAGTGTAACTACGCTATATACTCTTTATATAGGATTTATATATTATATTTAATAATTATTATAAAGCTAGTTTTAGTATAATATAATAATTACCTCCCTTTCTAGGGGTTTCGCTCTCGAAATTAATAAATACTAGTTTAATACTTTAATATTTTAATAAAAGAGTATAATATAGGAGAATCTAAATCTAATAAAGTATACGCGTAATATTTATACCTTTTATATAATTTTATTAATCTCCTATTTTAATAGTAGTAATATATTAATAAAAAACCTCTAAACCTAGTAGGAAAAAGGGAGGGAAATAAATTATATTTTAAAGTTAATAATATATCTTATATATCTCGTATACTAGCGTAGTTATATAGTTATAGATTATATTAAATATTTAATAAAAACCTTAAAACCTAAAGAGAAAAGTAAAGAAAAGAATATTATAATCGTTATTAAAAATTATAAATCTTTATTATTAGTAGGGTTTTAGCGATATCGGCGGTAAAATAAATTATTCTACCTTATTATTTAAAAAGAACTTTAGTTATAGGAGTAAATATATATAAATAACGATCTTAATATAGATATAAAGTCTTCGCCGACTTTTAAACTTTTTCTTTTTTTATAATATCTTATTATCTTCTATATATATAAATTCCTATATATTACTATTAGTAGCTATATTATATTTAGATTTATATTAATTTATAATAATCTCGGCCGTATCTTTAAACTCTTTTTTAAAGTTATAAATATTATATATATATTCCGTAGGTAAGGCCTAAGCTAATATATTATAATTTAAATAATTTTTTTTTTTAATTCTTTCTTTAATCTTATAATTATTAAAGTAAATAAATAATTTATTCTATCTTTAAATAAAGTATTTATTCATATTTTTAAAATAATTAATATTATCGTAATATTTATTTTATTTTTAAATTATTAGTTTTATACTTTATTTTATTAATAACGCGTATATAATTAGATAACTTTAATATTTAATATATTAATTTAATCTCTATAATATACGATATTAATAATAATATCTAGATATTTAATATATCTCCGATTATCGCTCCTTATACGATAGCCGCTCGCTCTACTTTTATTTTATTTTTATCCGTATTTTTATACCTCCGCTACTTTAAGCGGATAGACCTAGATAATTACGTCCTATATAATAAAATACTATATATAAAATATATTTATTATATAAAGAATAAGTATTTATATAATCTTATATATCGCTAGTATTTTAAAATTAAATTATACTAACGTATCTAGATTTCTTTTAAATTTTATACTTTTATAAATTCTTTTCTTAACCGTTTAGAACGTCGAGGCCTTAATAAATATCTTCGCTAGTATATTACTAAATATATAAAAGATATTATAACCTTCTTTTAAAAAACTAAACTTAAAAGTAACGACGTTAAAAGGGGGAAAGATATATTATAATTAATATTTCGACTTACTATTAACGTCGAGGGTATAAATAATATCTTTTATATTTTAGTAAATTAATATAATTTAGATATAATTCGTATATTAATAACTTTTTAAAGAGGGATTACTACCCGAGATATAAATATACTTTAAAATAGAATTATATAATATTAACCTAATAATTTATTTAAATCGACGGACGAAGATAAAATCGACTACGACGTAGAGGATAAGGTTTATATATAATATATATAAAATATTTCTAAATACGACTCTCCTCTTAGTTTTAATCTTATTACCGATTAATTTAATATACTTAATATTAACGATCTCGATATTATTAATCCTATTTTTTTCTTTAACGGTTTATAAAGAGTTATAATATTTAATTATAAAACTCTTTTAGTTAAAAACATTATAGAGCCTCGCTTTTAATATAATAGTATAGAGGGTACGAGTTATTATATTTTAAATAAATTAATATCTTCTCGCGAGGCTTCTAAAGAAGAAGTTAAAGATAAAGTTAATAATCTTAATCTTAGTTCTACTTCTAGTTTTTATTTTTTAACTCGACTTCCCGTTTATATCTCTATTTATAAATAACCGAGTTTTAATATTAGGAAAATTAACCGCTTTAGATATAAATTTACCCGCGAGCGCTTTACTAGCCGTAAAGATATATCTCGCTCGAAGTTTATTAATAAAAAATAGTTAGTAGTAGTTAATAATTAATAATATTTTCTTTTCCTACTCTTTATTTTCTATACTTTTTCTACCTTTATATTCTTTTCGAATATTTCTTATAATTTTAACGTATTATTTAAAGTATTTATATTAATTTATTTATTAAAGGTCTCTAGTTATTTTAGTTATTTTATAAAGTAAAGTACCTCGCTCTTTATTTTCTTTTTTTTTAATACTTTTTCTACTTCCTATTCGTTCGTATTATTTATTAATTCCGGTAGAGGTATATTAAGAATTAAAACGTCGCCCTATTATTAATAATACGACTCTAGAAGCGATACATAGAAAATATTATAAATATAATAATTAGTTAGTAATCTTAGGCGGTACGCTTATATTCCGACGGTATCCAAAATCTTAAATAATCTAATTACTTTATAAGAGAGCTTTTTATTTAGTTATTTTTATATTAAGTTTTTAGTTAATAATAATATAAAGTTATTTATATTAAATAATTTCGGCTTATACTTTTTATTATAGTTATATTTTTACGCCTCGACCGCGATAGTCTATACTTTTATTAAATATTCTCTTAAAGTATTTAATTTTTTAATTCTTTTTTATACCGATAATATTTCTCTTTTATACGTCTCGCCCTCGAGACGCGGTTGATGAGATAGATTATAATTATATATAATTATAAATAGTATCTATTTTATTATCGTATACTATATATTATAATATATTTATTTTATTATAAGTAAAAGTATTACTTAGTTATTTTACTTATTTAAATAAAAGGTTCTTAAATAATATTCTAGGGTTTAATTCTAGTATTCTATCTAATTATCCGTTTATAAATAAAATATAGTATTTAAATACCTCTTAATTTTTATTAAATAATATACTTTTAATTAAAATATATTTATAAAAATAGAACCTTTATCGGAAATAATCCTATTAAAAACTCTAAACTTTAGGATAATTTTTTCGAATATTAATTTTATTAACTTTATAGAATCGATCGTTTTTATAATTAGGATATATTATAATATCTTTATATATTTATTTATAACTATAAAAACCATATTATAAATATATCCGTATTATTTATTTAGAGGTAAATTAGTAATAAAATTTATTATAATTTCTTTCTACGGCCCTGTAGGATATAGTAGAGAATTAATCTCGCTATAAAAGCGGTATCGATACACTTTAACCCGCTAGTATATATTATATATATCGATACATTTTTATATATCGGCCTTAAAAGTATTTTAGAAATATTTTTTAATGAATAACTCCGTTATCTTCTTAATACTAAAGTATCCCGCTAATATATTATTATAATATCGTTATAGTAGCTCTTCGCGGACTAATCCTTCTTTAGATATATAGATTTTATTATTATATTTAAGAATTAATATAGAATTTAAAATTTATACTTCGGCGGAACGTTAGTGATCCGCTTATATAATTTCGGCGATTTTTATTTACGAGAAGGAATTATCCTTTTATAAAGCGCGAATTATTTTAATTTTTAATAAATTTTTAATATTATAAGTCGTTTCGTAAAATATTATTAATTTAGTAATAATATATAGAATAAATAATCTATAGTCTATAGTTTTAGCGATAAGGTTAAATAGTTCCTTTATTATATTATAATTAATTTAAATAAATATTTTATTTAAACTCTTTAGAATTTCTTATCTAAATATTAACTCTTTAGGCCTAAATAAATATACTACCGAAATATATATCTTTTTTATAGTAAGCCTTAAAGACCCTAGTAACGTAAATTTTATATATATTAAGTTTTATATAATATCTACGGATATATTATTTAACGCCGGCGAAGTACTATCTATATCTAGATCTTCTATATCTACGAACGTATTTTATATTATAGTGAAAATAGGGTCTTAACTAGTACCTTTTAAATTTAATAACTTTTATTATAATATAAGTAATATATTATCTAAAAAGTTATTTTAGTCTTTATAATTAAAATAATATAAAGAATTATCGGTTAAATTACTCTTCCTAAAATAATATATAATTAAGAAATTAAAAGATAAAAATTTTATTACCTAACGCGCCTAGTAGTTATTTAGTTATTTAATATTTATAAAACTCTTTAGGTTATTATAATCGGTTAAGACTTCGACTTTATATAAATTACCCTCGAGGTAATATCGCTATTATTTAAATATTATAATAATTACGAGGAGCTTTTTATTATAAATCTTATATCGAATTTCTAAACCTTATATCTTACGGGATTAAAAAACGACGGGATATTATTCGTTATTATTTTATAATTATATTAAAATCATAACTACGGTAAAATCAGAAATATTTATTTTAATCCGAATTTTTAATTCTAGATTAAAATATACTAGAATAAGTATATACGAGAATAAATTACGAAGTAGGTAAAATATTTACTTTATTTCTTTAGATTATTTAAATAGATTGAATTTTTTACTATTTTAACTATTTTTTAATAAACCCGTTAATAGGCCTATTATCTACGAATAATAATAAATGAATCGATAATAAAAATTAATAAAGTCTAAGAATATTTATATATTATAAAAGGACTTTGGTTTTAATTAAGACTAAATTATATTAATTTTATATTCGTTTATCGATATATCTTCGGTATTTATAATAAACTTTAGAAATTTAATTAACCGAGTAAAAAACTCGTATTTCTTAAAACTCGCGAATAAAGAATATTTTTATAGGTATTCGAGTATTTATTATATATAGTTAATATACTCCTCTTTTAAATTTAAATAAATTAGGATATTATTTAGATAAATAATATAAAATATATTTATTAAGCCCGCTAACGATTTATTAATATAAATTTAAAAAGTAGTAAATATATTTATTAAACTAAAAAATATTACTATATATTTAAAAAGATTATATTATATATAAAATATTATCTTTTATTTATCGCCTTCCTTAATTCTTATTCGATAATAAAAAAAATTTAAATTAAGGTTCGTAAATTATATAGTATTATTTAAGCGATCTAGTATCTTATTAATTAAGAATAATAAATAACGATTCTTAATAATAATTTTATTAAGACCTCGGTAGTCGATATATAATTATAATCTATTATTTTTCTTTAGAATAAAAAGGATAGGAGCCTAAACGGGGTTTATAAAATATTTAATTTAACCCTTTATTAAAGTATTATCTAGATATCTCCTTAACTTTATTAATTCTAGGTTCGATAAATTATAAAGAGGCCCGTATAACGGGTTACCCTTTATATTAATTATATAATCGCCGCCTTTATATAACGGTAATCGATTTACTTCTTTATCTAAAAAGATATTATTAAAATCTATAAATTTATTAAAAAGCGTAGGCGGTACGATAATAAAACTATTAAAGAATATTATATTAATAATAATATTATCTTTCCTAACCTTATTTCTATTAATAGGATCTTAATTAAAAGGACTAACTTTAGTATAAATTAATATATATATAACTAGCTACGTTCTTAATAATTTCGTAAAATCTTTAAATAATTCTAATATATATATATATATTTAGCGCGATACCGAACCGCTAGGTATATATATTATAATTAGTTTAAATCTTTTCCTTTTCTATAACTAGTATATTTATAATAATAGGCGAGCCTTTTTTATTAATAAAATAAAAAATATTATTATACTTTTTAATTTATCCCTATAAATTAGTTAGCCGGTAGACGATATTATAGATATTATAATAATAAATAAATTACCCGTTTATTTATTTAAAAATCGGTAGTAGCTCGTTTTTAAGATACTTTAAGTTATATTATTATATAAATATTTTATTAATAATATTTATCTCCGCTCCTAGATCTTTATCTATTTTAATACGGATAATTTTTATATCGATATTAGTTAGGTTTATAATAACTTCGCTATTAATATTTATACTCGGTCGGGTTTTTATTTCTTTTTATTCCTTTAGGATAAAAACTTCTTTAAGGATTTATTATTTTTTAACTCGGCGGTATAATCGCCGATATAATTAATAATCTTTATTTTCTTTTTTAGATATTTATTAGAGTAATAGCCGAACTTATAATAATTAAAGTATTTAATATCTTTAAGGTTTTTATCGCTCGCGCGAGTCGTATATATTTTATTTATATTTTTATAACTATTATTATTAGAACCTTATCTTTTTATATTAAATTTATTTTTATTATCTCCGTTCTTTAACTCTTTTTTATACTTTTTCTAAAGTTTTAATTAATTATCTTAATTATTATCTTATATCTTAAAGTCCCGATTAAGATTACGTTTATAATATATTATAAGCGATATAAATTCGGTTCGCTTAATAGGAATACTTTAGGCTCGGTTAATTTTTTTTAAAATATCGGGTCTTAAATAAGTTATTGAATAAATTATTTATTATTATTTATTATAGGGAGGTAGTTCGGTTTCGAGGGTATTAAAATAAATATTAAAATCTTATATAAATTAATTATTCCTCTAGCGCGTATATTAATACTTAAAACTTATATTTATAACTCGGTTTAAAGGGTTTTTAATTATATTAAATAAATAATTCGTAAAGAACTTTTATATTAATATATCTATTATATAAAGTTCTTTATATTTATTTTATAACTTTTTAATTTACCTTTTTAAATAAGGTATTATATATAAAATCTTCTTTTTATTTATTCGAAAGTTTACGGGTATTAAGCGAAACGTAGTCTTTATATTATAAATCTATTTTTAATAATTTTACGGATTCTTTATATAGAAATCTTATAATTTCGATAATTATAAATTACCTTAATTTATATTAAGACTGATTTAATTATAACTTATTATCGGGCCGTTTTCGTTTTTTATATTTAATTCTTAAAGATTATTTTCGATTTCTTTCTTTCCTTTACCTACGGTAGTATATCGTAGGTTTTCGATATTCTTTTAAATTATAATAATAAAGGCCTCTTTTTCGAGGGCTTTTTATTTATATTTTAATTCTATAAATCGTTAATCTACCGTTAAATTTATATTCTTTAATAAATCTCCTATATTTTTATCTAGAGTATTAATCCCGTATAGTTTACTTTTAGGACGATTATTTCTAAAGAGATCTTTTATATTTTTAATAGATTATTATTTAAAAAGGGTTAAAAAAGATTAAAACTATTAAGTTATAATACCTAGGGTATTTATAATAATATAAATATAAATATAAAACTTTAGTAGGAAAATAATCTTTAAGTTTAAATAATAAAATTAATTTTTAAAGAATTAGAGCGAGGGCTCTAAATCTCCTATTTCTAAAAAGAGCTCCGGAGTACCGGAAATTATAATATAATACTATAATATAAATAGTATAACCACGCCGTATATTTCTTATATAGGATCTATATACTATATTTAGTAACTACTATAAAGTTAGTTTTAATATAGTATAATAGAAAAGGAAAACTAGGTATTATTTAATTATTAAATTTTTATAAATTTTTATAAAGTTCGTAAATAATATTAAAGATAAATAAAGGACTAAAAAAGATAAATAAAGATAAATAGGTAATTTTAATATAATATAATTAAATCCCCGAATTTCCCTCGATAACTTTTCTAGCGAATAAATAGGGAAGTAGGAGTTAACTTTATTTAATACTAGCCTCTATAATAATTATTTATTTATTATAATAAATAGATTCTATACTAGTCTTTATAGTAACCTAGTCTTTATAGTAATTTAATATTTATAATTAGGATTTAGTAGTAAAATTTATTTAATAAATCTTTATAATTAACGGTAACTTTCGTAACTAATATTATATTCTTTTATAATATACTCTTATACGAGCTAACTAGTTATATAATAATATATTCTAGCTCTACGTTTATAATTATACCTTTATACTTAATTAGTAATTAGCTTTATACTTATAATTTATAAATATAATAATATCTTCTAACTCTACGCTTATGATTATACTCTTTTTTATAAATAGTATATATAATTATAACCCCGCCCTCGATTTAATAATCGGCTCTATACTTATTAAGGTCTTAATTTAAAAGGATATTCTTTATAGAATTCTCGAATAAGGTTTATTAAATCCTTTAGGTACTCGACGGGCTCCTATTAATTATCCTTAAATAAATAGTCCTTCTAGGAAATAAGATAATAGAGATTACGTCGGATATATTTAGAGTCTAGGACCTCGTCGACGATATATTATCTATTATCCCCGTTATCTATAGCTTTATTTATCGTGGGTAGAGGTAGAGCGACGCGTCTCTTTATTTAATTCTTATAATATAACTCTAAAAGTAATATATAGAAAATAAAGTATATCTTTATTTAATATAATAGATATAGGAGATACGAGTTTAGGCTAGTTTCCTTAATTATTTTAAAAGAGTTTATTCTTTCGTAGTTTAGCTTTTTATAGGGTTTTTATATTTTAATATTATTTATAAAAAGCTAAACTAGGCTCCCTTTATATAAAGTTAAATACTTTTATCTTTTATTATAATATTTTATCTATTAATCCTATACCTCCGTAAGTCGGGTCCTTAGAGTTTTATAGAGTTATTCGAGTTCTTTAATTATCTCGTCGGCGTTAATATTACTATTAGCCCTTAAAGGCGCGTTAAATAATTAAAAGAATTTATTATTCTTTCCGCCGTAAATATAGAAAAAGCTATATTACGTAGTATTATATATATTATTATTATAGATATATTCCGCTAGAGTAATAAATCGTACTTAATCGTTTTATTAATAATTAATATAAACTTTAAAGTATTACTCTAGGACCTAATTAAAATATTTTATTAAACTATCTATTTATTAATAATATATAGTAGAGAGTCTATAGTTATTATTTAAGGCTTAGGTTAATATTTATTAAAAGTAGGAGATAAATAATATATTGCGGTCGCTAACGATAGACTTTAATATACTATATAATCGGAAGATTTCTTTAATAAATAGTAACGCGAATTATTTAGATATTATAAACTTCCGGTAAAGAATATAATAATATATTTTATTAAAATAATATATAACTACTATAATATAATTATTAATAATACTATCGATTAGATTTTTACTCTTAAATAAATCGGTAATAAAATCGAATATAATAACTACCTAAAGTTTATCGGGTACCGGGATAACTATTAATTCTTTATATAATGAATACTTCGGGCGCTTCGATCTCTAGTAGGTATTATAAATCTTTATATATTCTTTAATATCCTAATTTATCCGCGGCTAGTAAAATTAATATTATATAATTAATAAAGTACGTTCCCGACCTAAATATCCTACTGTTAAAGAGTCGTAGAAATTTCGAAAGATATAGAGCTTTAGGTTCTTATCCGCCGGTATATAAAACTAATTTCTTTAGAAATATAATAAGTTATTTACTTATTTGAAATCTAGGTTATTAATCTTAATAGCCGCTAAGTTAGAAGATATTATTATATTTATAAATTACAAATATAGAGCCAATTACTAATTAAATATAAAGGCGTAATTATAGGCGTAGAGTTAGAATATACTATCGTATAACTAGTTAGCTCGTATAAGAGTATATTATAAAAAAATATAATATTAGTTACGAAAGTTACCGTTAATTATAAAGATTTATTAAATGAATTTTATTACTAAATCCTAGTTATAGATATTAAATTATTATAAAGACTAGGTTATTATAAAGGCTAGTATAGGATCTATTTACTATAATAAATAAATTATTATTATAGAGGCTAGTATTAAATAAAGTTAGTTTTTACTTCCCCGTTTATTCGCTAGAAAAATTATCGAGGGAAATTCGGGGATTTAATTATATTATATTAGAATTACTTATTTATTTTTATCTACCCCTTTTAGTTCTTTCTTTACTCTTAATATTATTTACGAATTTTATAAATATTTATAAAGACTTAACGATTCAATAATACCTAGTCTTCTCTTTCTTATTAAGTATAAACTATCTTATTATATTTAATATATTAACTATAACGACCTCTTCCGTAAAAGGGCGAACCCGCTTTTAATATATATTATTTAAATAAATTATTGATATTAATAAATATATTATCTAGAGTCCGGATAATAGTAATAGAGGAGAAGATAACGATTTAAAAAATTATTTCTTTTATAATCTTATTATAATCTACGTCGTTAAAATTCTAGTAATTATTATACTAAATTAAATAATTATTAATAAAATCCTTTATATCTTTCCGAAGCGAGTTAAATTATTAAACTCGGCGATTAAAATAATTATAATAATAAAGATCTTAATAAATAGGATTAAAATATAATAACCTCTCGATTTTAATTTAATAGGATATATTATTATATAGTTAATCCGTAATTATATAGGCTACGCCCATATTTAGGATAATATAATTATATAATTCGAGAAAACGAATAAGATTATATATATTTTATACAGGGAGGAAGGTTATATATAAAATAATCTAATTATTATTATTTATTATTTAATATTTAAAGAGGGTAAATTAACGGCTTAAATAATTTTTATTTTATTCTCGTCGCCGGCCTAATTTATACCGCGCGTATTTATAAAGAACCCTCGCGATAGAATTCGCCGTTAATCTAAATCTATAAAGGACTTTAAGATAACGGAATCCTATATTATAATAATTTAAATAGATATTTAAATTAATAAAATATAAAGAATATTCGACCGTCGACTTTTATTAATATTTATAGATACCGGGGTTATAAAAAGTCGTCGGCTCTTCTTATTATTATTTATAAAATAGGATATACCTCGCTTATTACTATTATTAAATTAATAACGATAAAACGTTATCGACTTTAACGACTATTAAAATAATAAAGATAATTATAAGAATCTACGTAATATAACTAAAGAGTTTATTACTAATTATATTAATATTACGATAACGGGAGAATAATTAAATATAGTAATACTATTATAGTCTAACAGCCTAGTAAAGATTTATAATATATTTAGGATATTAATACCCCTCGTATATATTATAAAAACGGGAGATAAGATAGTTTTTAATATAATTAAATCGACTCTTATAAAGAACTTCGTTATAATTATAAAATTTTAATTCGCGGATATCCGTAAATTCTATAATAATATTAAGTTAATACGTAATAAGGTCCGATTAGAGCTCGCGGGTATAACTAGTAGGACTAAATTATTCGAATAATATAAATAATAGTTACTATATAAGATTTTACTAGTTTTAAAATAGTAGGTAAATTATTAAAAAAAGGACTCTACGGAATAAATCGTTATAAATAAGGGTATTAACGTTATTATATTTAACGACGAGGATTTTAATCTCTAAACTAGGCGTAAACAGGATATACTTTTTACGATTATATACTTTATAAAAACTATAAAACCTTAAAGAGGGGGATTATAAATAGAAAAAACTAATTATTAATTATAAAGACCCTTATAGACCTTATAGAGCTAGATAAATTAATAAAAATTAATATTTAAATAATTTAATTAGAAGTGCCCTAAATAAGTAATATATACTTTATTATAAACTTAGGCGCTTTATTTATATCTTCGAGCTCGTTTATATTCGTTATAATTTATTAGGTTATCTCGCGGCTCTTAGTTACTTTAATTAAAACTAGTTTAAAGAAGAGGACTATTATATAGAACGTATTAAACTCGTTATAGTCCGATCTCTTCGAAGATATATCCGCCGGATTCTATTTACCTAAGTAGTACTAGATTTTAAAATCGAATATAAAAAGGAATTCCGCCTAATAAGTTTATTTACGACTAAGAGTCTTAATTATAAAGAAGGATTTTAGGTTATAATAATCTATAATAATTATAATTTTATATTAAACTCCCTCGAGGTATTTTCGTTAAACCTCGAAGGAGACTACTATAATTAATAGTTTTTAATTAAGTATATTATAATTTATCTTTATAAGATTTAACTTTCGGCTATAGAAGGCGACTAGATATATATAAATATTTTCTTATTTCTACGAGTATACCCCGGATAGCGCGTAATTACTAGTATTAGTCTTAATTTATAATAGGATTAATAGGTTATAATAGATTAATAATAATATCTTAATAAAGGCGGCCTTTAATTCTCGAAATACTAGTTTTATTAAATTCGTTTATATAAAGAGAATTATAGAGTTTATAAGTTTTATAAACTCCTATACGATTTTACTATATAATTTAATAAAACGATAATAGAAATTATAAAATCCTAGGAACGATTAAATTTATTTAATTATTCTAGGTATTAACTAGTCCGAAATTATTAAAACCCTCTTTAGATTTATAGTAATATTATATAAGTTAATAATATACCCTAGGAACTTAACGGTATCGATATCGAACTCGTATTTCTTTAATTTAGCGAATAAGCCGTACTTTTTTAAAACTTCGAGAACTTCCTTTATATACCGTTCGTAGTTAATAGGGTTATCGGAGTAAATTAAAATATTATTTAAATAAACGATAACGGTTATATTTATTAAATAATATAAAGTTTTATTAATATATAATTAGAATATAAACGGGGCGTTAGCGAGTCTAAAAGATATTATATAATATTTAAATAAATTATATTTGATCTAGAAAGTTATTTTTTATTCGTTTCTTTCTTTTATTTTAATTAAATTATATACCCCTTTTAGGTCGATTTTCGTATATATTTTTACCCGATATAAACGATCGAGAATTTCCGAGATTAAGGGTATTAAGTATTTATTACGGATAATAATAATATTAAAGTCTTTATAGTTTATATAAAAATATAGGCCCTTATTCTTTTTTTTAATAAATAGGACTAAGGAGTTTATAAAGAACTTTAAATATTTAATAAAATTTAATTTCAAATTCTATTCGATATAGTTCTTTAATACGGTTAATTCCGTTTTAGAAAAATTATAGAGGGGGCCGAATAAAAGTATTATATTTAATTAAATCTTAATTATATAATTTAGGTTTCTTTAATTAAGAAGTAATTTAGTCCTAGTTTATTTATAAAATATATTTATATATTTTAAATATATAACCGGAAGTATTTTAGGGCCCGATATTTCGAAAGTAGTATAATAAATATATATAATTCCGTTTTAGGTTTTTTTATCGAAATTAGGTTATTTTAAAACTTTAATATTTCTTAATATCTAGACGAATCTTATTAACTAGTCGATAAAAAAGTTAACTTCTCATAATTATAAAAAGCCGAGAATTATATATTAACCTTTTATAAAGATAGTTCGAAATATATAATAAAATTATTAATTATCTACACCTAATTTAATTCGATATAATACGCGAGAGGATACTAGGTTAATAATACGGTTATTAATATTAATTACTTTAATAACTTTTATATTAAATAATATAATATTAAGCCCTCGGATAAAATCTTCGTCGATAAAGTTTACGATAATACTATAATTAATTAGGGTTTAAAGGGTTCATTTAATATATTAAATAATATCTAAATATTCTTTTTAAATTTAAATATCGGTCGAGATATAATCTTTAATATTATTAAAAGTAGAGGTATTTTAAAATATAAAGTATAAAGACTCCTTTTTAAAACTTTATTATAATTTAATAAATTAGTACTCGAGGTTACGCCTAAATTATTTCGAAGATAATAAATAAAAGTTATAAAATAATAGTACGTTATATACGCCTACGCCCCGTTAAAGGCGCTAGTATATTATATATACCTACGCTCCGCTACCTCTATAATATTATTATTTATCGATACGGGGTTTTAGCCTTAGTATCGCGGGGTTCTAACTTTTAGTAATTCTATATCGAGTTAATATTCCCCCGTTTTATTAGAATCTTTAGAGATTAGTTCTATTATTAAATCTAGGATTTAAAAACTATTTAGTAATAAACTCCGTAATTATTTTATATTTTTTATATTATTATTAAGCCGCTAGCTCTACGCTAGCGGCTTTAAATATTATAGTTTTAATTTTTCTAACCTTTTTAAGGAAAAGGCCTATTATTATTATAATATCGGGTTTAACCTCGGGATATCTAGAAAAATTTATTAATAATAATATTAATTAAACCCCCTCTAACGATCCCCGCTATAAAGATAATAATGAATTCGAAGGTATTATTACCCCCGAAAAGATTTTAAATATATAGTTTAAAATTATTAAAGAAGAAAACCGTCGCCTTGTATAATAATAAAAATTAGGGGTATTATAAATTAAAAATTAAAAATTATATAATCTTATTATTTCTATACCTATTAACGGAGTGTTAACGGAATTTATTATTTATAGTAGAGGTCCTTTAATTATTATATTTATTAATAGAATAATAATAAGTTTAATTACACTTAATAGAGATATCTTTATTAGGGCGAAAACGCTATACTTTAATAAAATACGTTCTTATAAGGGTACGAGCGAAGGTGAATATTTATACTAGTTCCGCGACGTAAATATTAAATTTTTAATTAGTTTTAAATATTTTACTACCGATTATTTAAGGATTATATATTATATAAACTCGTTAAAGAGTAACCTTTTAATATAGTAATATAAATACTACGATTTATATAATTTAATTAATATTATATTTAGCTTTTTTAAGAAGTTTCTTTTTAATTTAATAATAGATTTAGTTAACTATTATCTCCTCGTTTATAAGAAGTAGGAGGAAATTAAATAATAACTTTATTAAAAAGTATCGTTATTTAAGGTTTATTTTAAAGAAATAGAGGCCTAATTACCCCCGTTTTCGGAGAAGTATAAAATAAATTTCTTCTTAATTAAACTTAAACTTAAATTTAAAAATAAGATTTTTAATACCGGTAATATATTTATTTAAAGAGAAGAAATTCTTATTTAGGTTATTATATAAAAAAAGAATTTAGAATATATATAATTAATAGGTAATTTTAATTTTAATTCGGGTTCCTAGTTAAAGAACCTTAATAAAGGAAAATTTATAATAAACCGAATTATTAAATTTAATACCGGCGATAGCGCTAAATAGGTATATTTAAAAGAGAAGGGTAATAAACGTAAAATTAATACTATTAATTCTTCGTACGATAAAATTATTTATTATTATTATAGAGTAGAAGGCTATATTAAGTTAAAATATCTCAATATAAATAAACTAACTATAAACGTCGGCGCGGTATTAATAAAAAATAATTAAGTTTAATTTACGCCTTAGAAGAAAGATAAGAAAAATAATTAATAAAAATATACCCTTTTATTCTTTTTAAGGGGTAGATTACTCTTTAAAATAAAATTAAATAATTTATTACTTTAATTAACTCTAAAGTATAGATTAATTTAATTTTATAACGGTTCGTTATTAAAAACGATTTAGAATTTTATAATACTATTTTACTACTAACTAAAGTAATTAATAAATAAAGTATATATTACTATAATACGTATTAATTAAATTATTAGATAGTCGATAGTTAGGGTTAAAGGTATAAATATAATACTCTATTCTATACTATAATTTTAAAGATTTAAATATTATTCTAAGTATATTTAAATTATATTAATTAAAGATATTAATTAATTCTAAGGCGAATTAATAGCGGTTTAAAGTTAATTCTAGTAATTTATAAATTAAGGAACCGGCTAAGTTTATTAATAGTTTTAAAAATAAACCGAATATATTCGCGGTTATATACGTTACGGTAGCGCGAGGCGAATAGGAAAAACTTCCTAATTTAGAGGTTCCTAAAGAATTTATAATATTTTATAATATATTTTTTAACGAGAAGGCGAGTACCCTACCTATTTTTAAATAAAGAGATTACGTTATTAAAATAAAAATTAATAAGAAATTATTTTATAAACCTTTTTATAATTTATCTTAAACTAAGTTATCGGAGTTATAATATTATTTAGAATCTTTACTCTATAAAAACTGGATCCGTTATTTAATATCTTTAATTAGAGTATTATTCTTTTTATACCTAAAAAGGATAGTAGGCTACGTCTTTATATAGATTACTAAAGTTTAAATATAATAATTATTAAAAATCGATACCCGCTACCCTTAATTACCGAGATATTAAACCGTTTATATAGTTCTAAAATCTTTACGAAGTTAGACTTTAAGGATATTTATTATAAAATCTAGATTAAAGAAAACGATAAATAGAAAATTATTTTCTAAACTCGTTATAATTATTTTGAATATTTAGTTATACCTTTTAGGCTCGCTAACGTACCGGCGATATTTTAAATTTATATTAATTATATATTTATAAATTTAGTAGATATAATATATATAGTATATTTAGATAATATCCTAATTTATAGTATTAATCCGGCGGAGTATTAGCGGTATATTAAATAAATATTTAAATAATTATATTAATTCTAATTATTTATTAACCTTAAGAAGTATTAATTTAGTACCGAAACGGTCGAGTTTTTAAATTTTATTATATTTATTAATAGAGTAGTTATAGACCCGGAATATATTAAGACTATTAAGGAATAACCTTAACTAAAAATTTATCGGGAAGTATAAATCTTTTTAGGCTTCGTTAATTTCTATAAATAATTTATTTATAATTATTTTAATATAACTATACTATTTATTAATTTATTTAAGGGTAGTAAAGTAGGTAAAAAAGTAAATCCGTTAAAATAAATAAACGGCGCTACGGAAGCTTTTTAAATCTTACGAGATATATTCGTAAATACGCCTTTTCTACGCTATTATAATTTAATTAAATAATTATATATAAAGATAGATACTTTTAACTTTAGCCTTAATTTTATATTATTATAATAAAATAAAGATAATTATTAATACCTTATAATATTCTAATTACGGAAATTAAATCTCTTAGAATAAAATTATAAGACTTATAATTAAGAATTACTCGTTATTATAACGATAATAAAATAATAACGATACTATTTAAAAAGTAGTTTTTATTATATTAAAGTCTAAATTAATTATAATAACTTAAAGGATTTTATAAAATAGAAGGAGTTAAATTTTAGATAGGCCCGTTAAGTATTTAAATTAATTATTTATAACTTTAAGATCTTTTATCGAGCTAGAAAATTAAATCTTATTAATATACCGTCGCGGCGCCTTAATTATAAGGGAGTATCGTCGTTAAATATTAAATTATTATTAATACTTTAGAATAAACTTACTCTTTAAACTAGTAGTTAGTTATCGGAAAAAAATAAGGAAGTAAAGATAGTTATAATCTTTACTTTTTAAATTATAAAATTAAGAGTAATAATTCTAAGGCGGGATATTATAGTAGTATTTAAAATTATATATAATAATCTTAAAAGGCCTATTAAAACTTTAATTCGGGAACTATAAATCTATAATAATTAAATAAACTTTTTTCGAACTAGAGCGAATACGTTAAAGGACCGCCGTTATATAAAGAATAAAGTATAGGCTATAAACTCCGAGGGACTATTAAGATATAATAGTCGCTTTTATATATTAAAGGATAAAGCTCTAAAGGAAGAGTTTATAAAGAAATATTATAATAATTCTTTAATAAGTTATTTTAGCGCTATAAAGTCGTATAAATTATTTACCCGAAATTTTTTTTAGGAGGGTAACCTAAAGTAAATTATAAACTATATTAAAATTTACGATATATATTAGCGGACGAAGGCGCCGCGATATTATTTATATAACGAATTAAATTCGCTTCTTATTATTATTTAATTTTAGAAGGAGATTTTTATAGATTTTATAATTAATTTACCGCCTAATAAATATAGAGGTACTATTTATAACGTTATTTTTATCGTTATAAATCGATTTATTAAAATAATTAAATATATATTTATAATTATTAAAATCGATACCGTTTAACTAGCGGAAGTATTTTATTTTAAAATTATTTATCGTTATAGTATACTTAATAATATCGTTAATAATAGAGGCTCTATTTTTATAAACGCCTTCTAGTCGGTTATATATTTTTATTCGAAAATTAAATAATATTTAAATATTATCTTTTATCTTTAAACGAATAGGTAAATAAAGCGCTAAAATTAAATATTAAAGTATTATTTATATATATTTATTAATAATAAATAAACTAATTAAGCTAGATTACTATTTATAGTAGAATTTTTAATAAATAATAATTAAAGTACTATTATCGGAACGATGTCGTTTTTCTATATATATAATTATTATTCTAAAATCCGTTAAGAGGTCGAGGACGATTCTAGGGAAAGAAGGGTACTAGTTATAAATAATAAAATATAATAATTATAAACTTTAAAGAATAAAGTTACGGAGTATTTTTAAAGCGCTACCGAGTACTAAATTAAATAGTATAATAAAACGTATAAACTATAAAGTTATAAAGTTAGCGATTTAATTATATTAATAATAAAAAACTTAAAGTAAAAGCGCCTAAATAAGAAATTATCCTATAAGTTTATAAGGCTCTTTAAGATTATTAATAAAATATAAATATAAATTTACCGCCTATTACTATCTTTTATATATAGAATTTATAATACCTTTTATATATCGTTATTTAAATTATATTATCTTCGCGATTATATTAATACGGCGGAATCTTTTATATAAACTCTCGAACTTATTAATAATAATAAACTATAAAAGATAGAAGAGGTAATTAATAAAATTAAGAATAAAGAAGATATCTAGTATAAAGTTAAATAAACTAGTTAAAGCGAAGAATATAATTAATAATTATTAAACGAAGAGTTTATTAATATTAATAAATTAATTAAAGCCTTTAAATAGGCGGGTAGTAAATATAAATATATAAATATAATTAAAGAGGTTACCTAGCCGTATAAAATAATAAAACGGAGTAAACGGAGCCGATATTAAAAGTAAATATTATTATTTTTATATTAATATTTATATAACGGATATTCTCCTTTATATTTATAACTTTATTATATAGTTTTAGGGTATAACTAAATTTAATTTATTATTAAACTATTTAGGTACGATAACGATAAGATATTATATTTATAAAAATATTTTTATTTTAAATATAATCTATATAGACGCCTAGAATATATTATTAAATAATATATTTAGGTAAGTTTAGTTAGCGCCGATTTAAGAAAAAAAGAATTCGCTATCGCTATTATATTATACGAAAGATTTAGTTATTATTAGAATTATTAGAAGAAGATATAGTTTTTTTAATATAATTTTTAAGGATATTATCTTCCTCGGGACTCTTTAGGTCCCGTTTATACTAACGGAAATTTTCAGTCTCTTTTTTAAAAACTTTATTCATCGCCTTTAATTCCTTAATATACTAGTTCGCCGCTATTAATTAATTTTATAAATTAATAATTATAGTAGAGGTTTACCTACTAGTTATTATTATTTTATTATATACTTTATATTACTAGGTAATTTCTTTATTTATTAATTTATATTTACGTTCTTCTTTAGGAGTCCTATTACTAATACGGGTATATTAATATATAAATCTTTTTACTTTCCTTTAGAAAGGTTTAGAGATTTATTATTATTAATATATACTATTTTAAAGTTTACGGTTATAATTTACTTTTATATAATAGTCGATTCCGTAGCGATTAATATAATAAAGTATATAAGAAGGGGACGTACCTCGAATATAATTATTATTAAATTAATAAAAATAGACCCGGTAAAGGAGCTATAAAGTATAATAAACTATTATTATAATTAATATTACGTAGTCGCGCTAATAGCGGACTAGTTATATTTACTGGTATATTTATAGCTAAAATAATTAATATAAATAAATTAATACTATCGGTAAATAAGAGTTATTTATAGAGTTAGAAGAAAGTTATATATAACGAGAGTATTATCTATATATTAATTATAATACTAGAATACTATTATAAAGCTAGAGTAATAATATATAAAAAAGACTAAAGAAGTTACGAAAAGAGAAAATAAATAGGCGAGCGAGTTTATTTTAATAATAAACCGTCGCGTTAAATATTTTATTATTATTATATATTGATACGCGCCTCCGCTCCGCTACCTCGTTTTTATTAATAAATATAATCGTTATTATAGTAGTTATATTATTATTAATCTCCCGGTATAATATTAAGGTTATATTATTTATATATAATATCTTACTACTAGTATGTTTTATAATATAGTAGGAGTATATAGTAAAGGTAACTACCGTTATTCCGTTATTAATACTATAAGTACTATAAGAATAATCTAATATACTATATTTACTACGAGTACTATAAGCGCTATAAAAATAATAGTATATACTATTTCGCTCCGTTACTATTATATATAATAGTACTATAGGGACGAAAGAAATATTATTTAATTAATTATTATTACTATATATTAACGCTATAAGAATAGCTTTATAAATATATTATTTATTTACTACTAATACTACTATATAGTAGAGGTAGTTTAGTAGTATTACTCTTCCGCTACTAGTATTATATAATAATACTATAGGAAATAGTTTTGTATTATTCCGCGATTAATACTATATATTAACGTTATAGGACCGATAGTATAAATTAGAAAACTCTTTTCCTTTATTTCCCTTAGAGGGTTTAAAGGTTTTTTAATAAACTTCGTAATTTAATTAAATATTATTCCGTAACTAGTATTATAGGTATTAAAGAATTAGGTATATAGCCTTATATTTAGGTTATTATATAATAACGTTATTATATTAAATAACTTTTTTCTCTTATTTCTCTTAAGGAGTTTAAAGATTTTTTAATAAATATTTTTTAATTAAAGTATTTAAGTACCTAGGGACTAGGGCTTAAAGAGAGAGGTAATTATAAAATAGTAATATATTATATATACTTACGCCCCGTTAAAGACGTTAGTACGTTATATATACCTACGCTCCGCTACCTTTATAATATTATTATTTATCGATATAGGGTTCTAGCTTTAATATCGCGGGGTTCTAACTTTTAATAATTTTATATCGAGTTAATATTCCCCCGTTTTATTAAAATCCTTAGAGATTAATTTTATTATTAAATCTAGGATTTAAAAATTATTTAATAATAAACCCCGTAACTACTTTACGTCTTTTATATTATTATTAAATTACTAGCTCTACGCTAGCGGCCTTAGGTATTATAAAAGTCCTAAGTTAATAAATTATTTTTTAAAACTCCTATAACCCGTAATATCGCCTTAGATATTACGGGTATACGTTTTTTATATATAAATAATTAATAGAATTAAGGATATATTTCTCTATTTAATAATTTTTTTTATTATAATATATATCGGTATCGGTTTCTCGGCGTTTCTTCCGGTAGTCTCTATAAATATCCGATTATTTATTACTATTAAGGGGTAATAATTTAAAAGGGTTATTTCCGCGATTATATAAAAGAGACCGGCTAGGTATTAAATTGTTCGTAAACCGGACTTTTTTCTAATAATTATAATTAATCTTTTCTCGGTCCTTAAAGATTCGTTTATTAATTTTAATATAATTTTTAATTTATTAAATTATTTTCTTAAATCTTATAAAAGTATCCGGTAGTTTATTTCGGGATTAATAAATATAATTTAATATCTTTATTATTAACTTCCGACGGAAGGCGTAGTAGATAATTAAATTATTCTACGAAAAATCTATAATAATAATTTCGAAACGATTAATGAAATCCTATATCGATTCGTTTTATTTTATTTAGATATACTTTTATCTTAAACTCTATATCGAGCTCTACGTCTTTAATTAAATAATTCTTTAGTAGTTAAATTTATAGTAGGTCCTAATCCTCGAAAGTACTTTTATAACCCAATAACTTTATTAATTATATCCGGGTTTTAATTTTAGATCCGAGGTAGGTATAAATTATAAAGACCTATATATCTAGCCCGTTAATAATCTATAGGTTAAAGAAATCGTTTATATCGATAATTTATAAACGGACGTCTATCGGAGGCCCTATAAAAATAGGTAGTTCGTTATATTTAATTTTTCTTTCTCGACCCTAAGAGGGTATCGAGGCTTAGGTTAATACTATAGTATTATTAATTCTTATAGTAGTTCTCGGGGCTAGTTTTTTTAGGTTTATTAATAATCTCCCTTATTAAAAGAATATCGTTATATATAAGATTACTTCCGTCTCTAATATATAAATTCGATCGAGTAATTATCGAGTTATATTTTATAAAATAGTATAAGAAGCGATAAAAGTATTCCTAGTAAATTTTTGTAAAGGTTAACGGGCCTAAATAAACTAGTATTAATAATATTTATAGTCATTTTATAATCGTATTAGAGAAGAGGATAGAGTAGGGAAGTTTTATTTTAGTTTTAAAAATAGAATTATTACTATTCTTTAAGTCGGCCGTAGTAACGGTTATCTCGTTTAATAAATTATTTTAGATAATTTAGAGTAAGCCGAGCTTCTATTATAAAAAGAATTAATATAATAAGATATATATTACTCGCTTAGAGTACTTCTAGTTAAGTTATTTAAATATTAATTCTTATTAGTTTATCTAGCTCTATAAGGTCTATAAAGGCTTTTATAGTTAATAACTAACTCCTTCCGTTTATACCTAGAAATAGATATAATTTATTAATTTATTTCTCTATTATCCCGCTTTATATTATAAAGATTTAACGGCTAGAGTATTTATAATATTATATATATTCGGGGTAGTAGCGTTTACCCGATTTTTTAATAATATAAATCTAGTTATATTATTTACTCTCGAATAAATTATTATCCGAGAAAATTACTTTTATCTAGTCTTTTATCGTTTAATATAAATATTTATATATTTATTTAAATCTTTTCTTTTTATTTATCTAAGAAATAAATAGTTTTAAGTAAATAATATAATAATAGAAATTAACTTTACGAAATATCTATTAAATAGTCGATATAAACGCGTTTATCCTAAGATTTATAGTTAATTTTATATAGTTATCTCGTCTTCTATTAATATTATTGATAATAATAATTATAAATTATTATAGAGTTTTAGGGTTAATCTTTTACGGCGCTTTTAAAATAAGATTTTTATTATAAATTAATACTCCGGATTTAAGAGTTCTTCTAATTATTAATATATTTAAAAATACTAGTAGCGTCGCGGATTTTAAGGATAATAAAGTAGAATATAATATTTAAATTAATAAAATATTTACGTTATAAGGTTATTAAATACTTTTAAAATATATAAAATTCTATTTTATTAATAGTATATAAGAGAGTTAAAGAGGAAAACGCGAAAATTCGCGTATATTCGTTATTTAAAATAACGTATACGAGTATCTATCCTCCCTAGACCTTGAAAGTATTTTTATAAATATAGTTAAGATTATTTACTCTACTATATAGGTTATTAAAATAGATAATAGGCGCGAGGGTCACGGAGCCGAGTATTAAATCAAATTTATTCAGGGCGAAGTATTTAATATTATATATTTAATTTAAATTATTTTTAAGTATTTCGTAGAGGACGGATAGAGATAGATTCTATTTTATTAATAATAATAAAACCCCTTTATTTATAGACCCCTCCCTATATAAATTTAGTTTAACTCTAGTTCTATAATTTATATTTAGTAAATTAAAGTCTTTTTAATATTTTTTCTCTAATTTCTCGACTTTAATACTTTATTATTTATTATTAAATAAATTAAATTAACGGACGTCGTACCCCTAGTATACTTTTATAGTATATAACTAGCCTATAAAACGTATATATAGTAATTTTATTATTCGAATACTACCTCGTCGTTATATTAAAATATAGTTACTTTAATAATAAAATATTAATAATATAAAAGATATTAATTATTTATAGAGGATTTGGCTCTAATATACTAGAATCTAGCCAAGGCGCTAGTCCTATTATAGAAGTACCGAGGTTTAGTTTAGTAATATTTATACTAGAATCTACCCCGTAATAGAATATTTATTTAAAAAGAAAGACGTTAACGCTTTTATTAATATACTAATAAAAGTAATAATACAAGTAGCGTCTATATATAGAAAATTAATAGAGTAAGTAAATATATTAGTATATCTCTAGTTTTTAAATAGTCGGTGCGGGGTAGCCGCGGGAATATTATAAAGTTTTAAAATTTAGTATAGAGCCGTAAAACTAAATATTAAAATCGCGACGGCGAGGTAAAGTAATAGAGAGGTATAGAGATAACGTAAATAACTAGGGGTAATAATTATAGTATTAATAAAATAGAGGAGTAAGTATTTAATATTATAAAAATATTAATAGTAAAGAACTAGGGTCCTAAATAGTCGGTTTCTTTATATATAAAAGTGAGGTCTTGGCGCAAATCCATGGCCTTAGCGTAGTTTTTAAATAACTAGCGATTTTTAAAAATAGTCGTTTACTAATATTTTTAAAATTAAAACTATTTTAGCGCGAAGCTAGTCCCGATCTAACTAGACTAGAAACTAAGTTATTAAGGTTTATATTATAGAATTAAATATATTTACCCCTAGTAGGCTAGTTAAGAGTTATATTATTATTATTAAATAAATATATTAAATATAATTAAGGCTAGTTATATTAACGTAGATAGAAGTTAATTAACTCGAAGAATAAAACTATATAAATATTAGTTTATAACGAGGTAGGTATAAATAAGAGGTATAATAATTTAATAAATAATTATTTACTTCGAGGGCCTAGTAAAGAGCTCGTAAACTCGTCGAGTAATAATATATTATAAATAAATAATACTAGAAATCGAAATACTATATTTTAATATTTATTAATAAATAAATAAAATAAAATAAAATAATTAACGAAGTAGATATTAATAAATAAAGCGAATAAAGATCTTAATAAATAATATACTAAGTAACTATATATAATAAATATATTAAGGGGTTAATTTCTTCTAGGGTAGAATTTCTAAAAAAGAGTTTTTTCTATAATTTAGTAAATAGTTACGGAGTTAGTTCGTTCGAGGACCTAATAAAAGATTTAAATAACTCGTCGATAAAGAAGAGCCTGAATAAATAATATATTTAATATTATATATAAATAATTCTCACGGTAGAAGTATTAAACTAGTATTAAGACTTTAAAAGAAAACTAAAAAACTAGTATATAAACGAAAGCGTTTTATAGAGGTAAAAGATATTCGATATATACCGTTACTATTATTTATTAAAATATAGTTACTTTAATAGTAAAATATTAATAATATAAAAGATATTAATTATCTATAGAGGATTTGGCTCTAATATACTAGAATTTAATTAAAATACTAGTTTTATTATAGAAGTACCGAGGTTTAGTTTAGTAATACTTATATTAGAGTCTACCCCGTGACACGTCGCTAAGATATTACTCTCGGCTTAATAGGAGGATTTTTCCTATTCTATTTTATTTTACTTTACCCGAATTTATAGGCTATATTCAGGCCTAATCTATACTAAATAAACGATGACGTAGCTGTCTATCTTATAGCTATATTTTATACTCTTTCTAGGCTTTGGTTTCTACTATTTATAATATAGATACCGTTTACTCGAGGTACGGAGAAGGCTTCAAGGGATCGGGCTGGCGACGGCGAGTAGGGTAACGGTAAGAGTACCTAATACGATAGTTATATTACCGATAACGGCGATAACGATGGCGTCAAGTATTGGCGACGACGAGGTAGTTGTTGTTGATATCCATGGGGTCTATGGAATGGGTCTACCGTTAGTAAAGTGGGGTCTATCCCTATCCGTCCCCATTTCGTGAGCCTAGACTAGGTCAGAAAGCCATGTTGGGTGCCTAAGCCGAGCGCATTCTGCGCGTCCTAGCACTCAAGACTGCCACTTATATTGACAGCCAGCCTGGCCCATTCCATTCGCATCTATGATCATATTTAATCGGCTTCACGACATGGCGCATGAACAAGCATATAACGCTAGTGCCAGGCTCAACGCATTTCACTCCAACACCTCGCTAATGCCCCGTGATTGTCTTCGCATGTCTAGAATCACTCACTCAAAGAATTCCTAATTTCTCCTATAATTTTGACCTGACCCCTTCCAAACGGAATTTGACATCCTTCAGCACCTTACTCGAAGGTTTCCAATCGTCGAATTGTTGTATCAGCTGAATTATTTCGCCGTAAAGTTCTGTCCTCACGTAGTCCTCCTCCAGCAAGCCGCGCATCGCGAACGGCAAGATGTAAGGATTTTGTGTCGCAGATGCAATTTCGCGATGAACCTGAATGGATATCGCACCGAGGGAGGTAGTCTCGAGGGCATGTTCCACAGCCAGGTAATAAACGGCTTCATCATCGTAGATCCTCGAATGACCTTCCCCGCCATAAAGACTACCTGCTAGTGGAGTGCTCAGCTCACGAATCAGACCGTGATCCGAAATCCCGAGGTTGCGAAGTCTCAACGCGAAGCCCACTAGGTGGGTGAGAAAGTCAGGGGCATGGACCCTGCCATTAACGAAGACGGCTCGATAGATGTACGGGTGGTTGACTTCACCGAATGTCGAGGACTATGTGCTCTTGTTAATGATCTTTCGAAGCAGATTGGAGGGACGACTTTCTTACCTCAAGCGACACGAGTTGATCGTCTATACTGCCAATATAGAGGATCTTGACACCAAACTTCAAAGCAGCGTCCAGCGCTGCCACATAGTCCTTTGAAACTTGGCTGTCTGGCCGTGCGAAATCAAACAACTCTCCGGCCGACCCACTCATCCATCGAGACTTATAGTCCGCGAAAGGTCCAAGGTTGACGCCTGCCATTGCACAGACCCCTATCTTCGCAGAATTAACACATCCAAATGCGATGAGCTTCGCCACCAGCATCATAGCAACCGGGACACCTTGACTGTGGCATGCGATCATTACAAAATCAGCTCTTTGGATTTTGCCGATCCAGTTGAGCATGAGTTTCCAAAGAAGTTCGATACGTTCTGCGATCTTACCCTCGCCTTCCAGCGCCACCTTTTCGATTTCGCAAGAGTAGCCCTGGTTTTGCGTCCATTGCTGGATAGCACCGGCTGCGCTATTGGCAAATCTGATAGAGGTTCCAGTTGGCTGACCTAGGACTGAGCGTATCAAGGGAGCGGGAAAGTAGCCATGAACACCCTAAGCATGAGTCATTAGTAATGCACTAATAGCGTTTGGTGTGGTAACTTCAAGCGAGCTTACAATAGCTAAAGCTCTTCTGATCCTTGGTGGACTCGTCACGATTTCGACGTGCTTCGTGTTTGAGGATGGGCTCAATTGCAAAAAGCGACCCAACTGCTGTAACAAGCTGGGTCTTCCTACCAAGCCATATGTGCGCCTAAATGATGGAAGGAGTAAGTTTTCAGGTATTCGTTTCGCCTTAGATCCTGCTTCAGCCGTACTTTTTGCTTTACGAATTGCAGCACCAGCGTCGGGTGTGCCATCCTTCTTTTTATCTCGATCAGCACAAGTAGACATCTTGGTACTGTCAGATGCCTCGAACGATTGTGGCCTCTGCCTTTTCTCAACTTTGTTTGGGACACCCCTGGCTTCATCCACGACTGCATCTTCCGGCTTGGACTGCGACGGAAAATCGGTAAGCGCCAGCTCTCCTACATTACTCCCAGACTGTGCTTTTCCGTCCTTGTCCTTTGATTGGTCTCTCGACCAGAATGCCCAGCCGTACGATTTCCCAGTATCTGCAGGCTGCGAAGGAGGTCTGGGAGTGGCTATGAGGTCTGCTTTAGTTTCATCAGTTTTGTTACCCAAAGATTCCGACGAAGTTGAGCCCCCGGCTGTGTTAGTAGCTCCGCCAGTGGCGCTCGCAGCAGAAGTAGTGGATGTTTGCGTAGTTGCATTGCCCCATAGGCTGAGCCATGATCGTGGAGGCGCTTCTTCCTGTGTTTTCGGCGATGCAGGACTTGGATCTGAATTCCTTCGCTGCTTCGTGGGAAGCGTAGGCGAACCTGTAGGCGGCTCTAACATAGTACTCTGTGGACGATCTTTAGCTCCGTCACTAGTTCCCTCATGCTCGGAACCGGGCTTCGTGACAGTCTGGTTGGGGTCTCTTGCTTGCTCAGCCTTAGAAAACCAATTCAACCAGCTAGCAGAATCGCTAATAGTTTTGGCATCCTCGAATGGTCTATCTTTTGGTTTCGAATCTGTGTCATCCGTCGCTGGCAACTTATCGTCAGAAAGGGTGATTTCAGTTTTCTCTTCTTGTGAGGCCATTTTGGGTTCAATCAACGGTTTTCCGTCTTGTGCTGTTCCCTCGCCGTCCTTCGACGCTCGTCTCTCCTTTGTGGCACCATTTGTGGGGCTCGTAGTATCCGATGAGATGTTGAGCTTCGTTGTGGTAGCAGCTAGTGGTAAGGATCTGCTAGAGCTTCCTATAGTTCGTGACAGGTATACCGCGGGGGCCTTGAGTGGAGTCGAAGAGAGCTGAGGAGTATGAGCCCGCGCTGATGCTACAACGTCAGAAGCTGCTCCTCCAGCCGCCGATATGCTTTCCTTCGCAACTTGGGTTACCGGGGTAGCTTTGTTCCCACGAGGCCAGGTGCCGCCATACCAGCTTCTGCTTGATCGAGGCTTGGAAAGAGTCAGTCGGTTTCCAGACACCCCGATTCTGGCCTACTGTCTGGATAGGCACTCACAGTACTTGTCCCATCTTGCGCGTTTTCGGTAGGCTCGGCGAGGTTAGCTCTCTCCGTTGGTGCAATCTGCTCAGGATTCGGCTTAGGCCCTTCTGAAATTTGCGGCTCTCTTCCTTGAGCTTGAGAGGCTGATTGTGATTGTGATTGTGCATCCGTATCTGCTTCTGCCTGGGGGGGGTTTGGCTTTGAGCGCTTTCGAGGTGGCATGAAGTGCAGGCTCTGCCAACCTGTTGAATTTTTCTAGATGTTCTTGTAGTCTGATCTAAGTCTTCCCCATATATGCCTTTCAACAGCAAATGTTGTGAGCTCTGAACTTGGTGGATTGAATGAGGATCATGCTCGGCCCTCGGGCATGGTGACTTCGCTCTGGGCTCAACCCTACCCGTACCGCTAGCCTTGACATTTCTCGGCGTGGGGTTCACCACCCACAAAGATCGGATCGGCTTTTTGCCCGCCGTGTGTTTCCTCCACCAAACACCAACTATCATGGGTATCCAAAAGAAGGTGAGTTTTGTGCAATAAGATACAGGTAAACAATGCTGATCCGATCTCTTGCAGTCAGCGAAAGGCCGGTTGGACAAGTGGTATAAACTTGCTAAAGAGAAAGGATACAGAGCCAGGGCGGCTTTCAAACTCATACAGCTCAATCGAAAGTATGGCTTCCTTGAAAAAAGCAAGGTCCTCTTGGATCTTTGCGCCGCTCCAGGATCCTGGTGCCAGGTCGCCGCAGAGACTATGCCTGCTAATAGCATGATCGTCGGAGTGGATCTCACGCCCATCAAGCCCATACCAAGAACCATAACCTTCCAGAGTGACATAACTACGGACAAGTGTCGAGCTACCATCAGACAGCACTTTAAAACCTGGAAAGCAGATACCGTCTTGCACGATGGAGCCCCAAACGTTGGCACAGCCTGGGTCCAAGATGCGTTTTCACAAGCGGAGTTAGCTCTACAGGCTCTCAAACTCGCTACAGAGTTTTTGATCGAGGGTGGAACCTTTGTAACGAAAGTCTTCCGGTCTAAGGACTATAACGCTCTTCTATGGGTATTCAACCAGCTGTTCGCAAGGGTCGAAGCCACGAAACCCCCGTCATCAAGAAATGTCTCTGCGGAAATCTTCGTCGTATGTCGTGGGTTCAAGGCGCCTAAGAGAATTGACCCAAAGTTCCTTGACCCTCGATCAGTCTTTGCAGAGCTTACGGATCCAACACCGAACAACGAGGCCAAGGTCTTTAATCCAGAAAAAAAGAAGCGGAAGCGGGAGGGTTATGAGGAAGGAGACTACATACAGTTTAAGGAGGCGCCTGCGAGTGATTTTATTCAGACCACTGATCCTATTGCAATCCTCGGAAGCCGGAACAAGTTGTCCTTTGATCAGCAGAAGAACGGGGATATCGCTCTCGCAGCGTTAGACAAGCTACCAGAAACAACAGATGAGATCAGGCAGTGCTGTATGGACTTGAAGGTCTTGGGGCGCAAAGAGTTTCGCATGCTGTTGAGATGGAGAATGAAGGCCCGTGAGGTCTTTGGCTTTGCGACCAAGAAGAAGCCGAGCGAAGATGCTGGAGATGAGGTCGCAGAGGTGACCCCCATGGACGAGGAGCTTCAGATTCAAAAGGACTTGCAAAGGCTCAACGAAAATGAAACCTCGCGGAAGAAGAGAGAAAGAAGACGGGAAAATGAGAGAAAGCACAAAGAGATCGTGCGCATGAACATGCATATGACAACTCCTACTGAAATAGGTCTGGAGCAGAGAGGGCCGAATGGCGAGGACTCTATGTTTGCACTTGCCGCCGTGGACAAAGCCGGAGCAATCGAGAAAATTGCAAGAGGCAAGATGGGGGTGCATGTTCAACTTAAAGCACAGTCAGACGTAGACGACGATAAAGATGGGGAAAGTGATGCAGAGGAAGACAAACTAGATATTGAGTTGGATGCCTTGTATTCTCAATATCAGGAGCGAAAGTCAGACGCTGACGCCAAGTTCCGAGCCAAGAAAGCGCGGAAAGAAACGACGGATGGCGATTGGGAAGGGTTCCAGGACCACGAGCAGAGTAGCGACGAAGATTTTGAGCAAGATCAAAGCAGTGATGATTCTTCGGAGGAAGGTGACCAAGGTGATGATTCTAAAAGCCTCCTTTTCCCAAGGCACGACTCACTTAAAGGTCAAGCTGGCCTTACGCGAAGAGCCGTCACTTTCTTCGAGCAGGATATATTCAAAGATATAGGCGATCTTGGTGCGGAAGAGGAACATGACAGTGCCGTCCATCTTGAGGACGATGAGACAGACGACAGTCAGGCAGCTATGTTTGCAAAAGCTTCAGGTGCCAGGCAACCAAAGCTGTCGTCGACGATTATACGTCCCAAAGACATAGCCGTAAACCCTCAAAGGATTGGGGGAGGAGACGAGAGTGAGAAAGAGACCAAGAGCATTGAAGAGGAAGAAGAAGAAGAAGATGACGATGACGAGGATGACGGCGTTTTCGAAGTGGTGAATTCAGGGGAAAACGACTGGGAGGCCCAGGGCGAACCACGGAAGGGCGGACGTCTGGACATTGACATAATTACAGCGGAAGCTATGACACTAGCTCAACAAGTTGCTTCAGGAGAGAAATCTACCTACGATCTGATGGACGAAGGGTTCAACAAATATACCTTTCGGGATACCGATGGTCTTCCAGAGTGGTTCTTAGACGACGAAGGCAAACATAGCAAGCCACATCGACCGATAAGCGCTGCGGGTGCCGCAGCTATCAAGGAAAAGCTTCGCGCTCTCAATGCGCGCCCCATCAAAAAGGTTCGAGAGGCCAAGGAACGCAAGAAGTTCAAGGCTGCCCAAAGACTAGAGAAGCTCCGGAAGAAGTCTGCGCTCGTTGCGGATGATGAGGGTATTTCGGAGAAAGACAAGGCCCAAAATATAGTAAAAATGATGAGCAAGGCTGCAAAGAAGAAGCCTAAACAGCAGGTGAAGCTAGTCGTGGCTAAGGGTGGCAATAGAGGTATATCGGGGCGTCCGCGTGGTGTGAAGGGTAAATATAAGATCGTAGATGCTCGACTGAAGAAGGATGTCCGAGCAGAAAAGAGGCTGGCCAAGAAAAAGCGATGAGACGTAAACGCTAGCACAGTAGCACTGAGATATACACATCTAGACTTGTTTCATGGCACGCTTTGATCTATCTCATCGGGTTCAATTTTGTCTGCTACAGCCCATGCCATGTTCCGAACGAACGAGTTGGAAGCATAAAAGGTCCCATCGAAATCCATATCGTACCCTGCTAACTCGTAAGCCCTGACTGATGAGAGCATGTTGCTTCATGGTATCGACGTACAATAATTCACACTACAGCATAGACCCTCCTTTGAGTTTCTTTGATAGACTTGGTGGTACCTCTTCTGGTCAATTCTCAGAAATCTTGGTACCGTCAGCAAGGCACTTACCAACAGGCAGGTAAGTAGAGCATATCCCCTGGTTCCAGTCCCACACGAATTGGTCGACTCCGGTGCGAAAACACTGTCGTGTGCTGATCTGACTTATCAGGATCCCAGATTGCGCAAGGCACTTGAACTGGAGGGTCATCTGGGATTAATTCCATGGTCTCGCTGTAGGTAGCACTGAATAGGAATTGCTCGTTGACACAGGCGATCTCAAGTGGCGGCAAAAGAACGAAGTCTTTACCACCGAGTATCTGACAGTAGACGTTCTCATAGTTATCCCTGTGCAGTGCGGTGGCGCTGTAACTGTTTCCTATCCAGAGGTTGACTGCGTCCGGTTTTCGTTGCAGTGCTATTGAAGCCCAACGGATGTCCGGCTCCACATCTTGGTATAGTTTGAGGTATTCGCCGCGAAGATTGTCGTTTTCTGGGGTCCCAGTGTCAGTGGACCTCTCCGTGACTTTTAGAGTAAATATACGTGTTTGAGAATACTTGACGTTCCAGTCAACTGCGTGCTGCAGGCTTTGGTCTTGTAGGTAGTAGAGGAAATGAGAGAATGGCTCATTGACCTCCCAAGGTTTTACAAAGTACTTCTGGCGATCCTTGGGGTTCTCTGCTGCCGAGTCCGCGTTACTTTGCAATAATTAGTTGTCGATTCTTTGCCCCACTCATATGTCTGCTAGACAGACCCATGAGGTGTAGTAGCAACGTTCACTGGAGTATCCTCCATGACCCCTCGTAGATAGGCTGCATTCCATTTTCGCGTAGCTTGCCAGGTAGAGCATCCTCCACGTAGTTTGAATGGTCGGTTCTTGGCCACAAATCTCATGAAATCAAGTGGTGAGACTTCTTGCAGCTCTTCTATATCGCCATTGAGTTCATGGTATGTGACGAGCATTTCTGCAGTAGCAGCGTTGGCCATTGTAGGCGAGTACTCTTATCAAGACTACCTTATATCTCAAGGGAATTGTAGCATCATATTCGTGCCATGCTGATTGTGGAGTGGTCGAAAATTGGTTGAAATGTGGCCAGGCAACTTGACCAACACACGTATCAGCGGGGGGCAAGACACAAGCGTAAGACGCAAGAGTAGTGGAATTGATGCGTTTCTCGTGAGTTGAGAACTTTTTTGGGGACCACAGCAGCTGCAATGGGCAATGGGCAATGGGCAACGGTGTACTTATATGAAATGAACCGCCAATACCTATTTTGAAGGCAGCTAGATCGCACGTGATGCTGTGATCTCGGGCTGATTCTGATCGAGATCCCGATCCCGATAGATATCCGGTAAGGTGATTACGGGCAGCAGCTTGAGGACACCTTAGTGGCTCGCTTAGCACTAAGGTAAGCGCGGGTCGCGTAATTCAATAATATGAACTTATGAAGTGAGATTTGAGAATGACTACCCTGTAGCGTTTTAGACGTGGAGCATCTCAAACAATTCAAACAACGCTGGCTCGAGAAGCTAAGTATGATGTTTCAATTCTTGCGACAATCCAAATCGAAAGCCATACATCCGCCAGAATATAAGATAGGTGAAAATGTCTGGGATATTCCTTTACTTCCATACACTGATTGCTTCGTCTCCCTGTCTCCTGCATCCTGCTCCATGATGTATTTCATCACTATCATCATCTCGTCAATCCTCGCCCTGACCGTCACCGCTATTCCTACAGCTTCTCCACCTGCAGGTGGTGATCAATGCGGACCTACAGTTCAAATTCCCAGCGACCCTAAGGAAACATGCTCTGCTGGGCCTTCCCCCATTAGTCTTGGGTCAAGCGCGACTTTCGGCATCGCTCCCCTGAGCAATGGCAAGTTCAAAAACTTCGATAAGACCATATGTGGTCCGGTTGTTACCACAATCTGCAACATAATGGCCAACTCGAGCACCATGAACGGGACTTGGTATTTCTCAACAAGTCATGTACCCTTCAACAACAGAGACCAAGCCTGCCAAATGGGGTTCTACCTTCCCAGTGACCCCGGGGCTGCTCCGAGGCCATTGCCGCCCCAATGCCAGAACATCTTTAGTAGCATTCAAAGTGCCTTCACCTGGGGGTCGACCCGAATGATTTCAGACTGGTACGGAGCTACCGTGAACTTGAAAGTAAACCCGGCTACTGGGCTCGGTCAATTTCCTCTGCCTGGTGGATCTGGCACTGGTGAGCAAGCTCCCTAATGTGGTTCTGTGTATATTTTACTGACTGCTGAGTAGGTGAAGCTGTAAATGCCGGATATCCGAGTTATGTCCTCAACACTCAGCAAAATTGAAATTTCATATGCAACGGGGTACTCAACAATCAATACCAAATAATTCAGAAGCCTATAGCCCAGGCGCAAAGTTATCACTGTAAATAGAATGTTTTGATACTGTGATGCCATTTGTCATTAGGATTCATTTTGTTGTATCATTTCCTGAACCTCAACCCCGAATCGCGCCACCGAACGCAAAGTAATGGAATCGATTAGGTGGATACTTGCTATGTTGACTCTCACCTCAGCTCGGTGAAACTCGAGAGAGCGGAATGCTAGCAACTCTCACTTCACAAAACTCGACTTCTCGACCAACTCATGGTGATTGGAGCTTTCGCACTTCTTTGTTTTGCTCACCTTCTGACCTTGGTTTTGCAAATCTCCTTTCTTTCCTCGCTTGCACCCACCTTGCTCAAACACGCTCTCACCAAGTGGTCATACCAAGGGCATTATACTAACATCATGCGTGGTATCACTGTAGAACGACTGTAAGGATGGGACTTCAAGGCTCGCTCGCCCAGACGAGACGAAGCTTGAGGTATGAAGTCTATCGCTGGTGATCTTTTCGATAGCAGCTCGCCACCAACCTTACGTTTGAACGACGACAGACAATACCAGACTTCAGCTCATCTTTGTACAGTAGTCGACATCATTAACAATGGCGATCATACTATACCTTCGTTGATGTGTGGCGTTCACGTCACACGAAACGTACCTATACTACGGTTCGGCGCCCCTTGCCCCGTTGACCTAATCCCGATTACGACCAGGCCCCTGCCCAACGGCGGGATAGATGTAGATAACGTATTCTAATCGGATCAGGCTTTTCAGGGTGAAGAGTATACAGTAGAATACAAGCTCGATGTCAATATTAGAACTCTCGACGACTGACATTTCGACAAGGTTAGGAGGTGAAACTTGATGCAGACATTGAATAACTCATTGGGCTCGCGGAAATGATTTGTTATTTCATACACATTTAGCGTCACCGGAATTATTCGCAATCAGTGGTGACATCGAAAATTGCTGGCCGCCTAAACTTATATCTTAACAGCTCGCTCTAGTTACAAGCAGAAGTACTTGAGGCCCGACCGTACTGTAGCCCCGTATTTTTTTTAAAAATCTAGCTAATCGTAGTATTATCGAAATTCGTACTCAAGTAAACCTTGACTCTATATACCTAGTAGATCGTATTTATTATAATTATTATTTTATAGAATAAATATAACGTATTATAGGATTTAATACTAATTAATATAATTTTGAAAGAGAAAATTATAGAGATTATTATCTTTTTATTTATATAAATACCTCGTAGATTACTAGATAAAAACCCTCTAATATTTAATTAATAACCGCGATTATCGTAATTTTCCGTAAATCTACTCTAGGTAAGCGCTAGATATCGCGATCTTCGCGTCGTTATTTCTCTCTCTCCTCTTTTACTAGTACGTCGACTAGGTATAGAATAAGATTTTATTAATAATATCACGGGGTAGATTTAAGTATAGTATTATTAAACTAAATCTTGATAATTCCATATTAGGACTAGCGCCTTGGCTAGATTCTAGTATATTAGGGCCAAATCCTCTATAAATAATCAATATCTTTTATACTATTGATATTCTTACTATTAAAATAACTATATTTTAATAATTCACGTCGATACTCGCTCTAGAATCAACTCTAACTCTAACTCTAAATAATATAATAATTTTACTAGGCTCTTTCGAAAAGATATCGAGTTTAGACAATTTAAGATCTTTTTATTATAAGCGCGTTTCTCGACTAGAATAAAAATAAAAATATTTAAATTTCTATTTTAATTTACTCTATAAATATTCTCGTTAAAATATATATTTATTAATAAATAGTAATAGAGATTAAATAATTAAAAATTATCTATAATATTACTATTACTATTATTATATATTTAATATACGAATCGATTTACTAAATTACGCTAGAATTATATAAATTAAATAATATTATAATTTAGAAACGACTATATTCGATATTAATTAATTAGTTAATTTATATATTTACTCTAATAAGATTATTTACTAATAAAAGAGTTCTTTAACTTATATTTAAATAAAATTACTCTATAATAATATTTACTAATCGTTAAAGAAATCTCTTCGATTAATAATTTTAATTTATCGATAATATGATTTTATTATTATTAATTAATTTAATCAATTAATATATTTATTCTAATAAGATTATTTTATTAATAAGAGAATTTCTTAAATTATTTCTTAATAGAGTTATTTTACGCTAGTATTTATTAATTATTAAAGAAATCTCTTTAATCAAAAATTTAATTTATTAATAATTTATTTCTTTTATTACTAGCCGTTAATTATTTACCCTAATTATTCTATGATTTTATTAATCTTTTATACTATTTCTTTTCTATTTTAAATTTTAACCTCTATAACTCGATTATTTCATTTTATAAATCTTAGGGTCGTTTTTTAATATATTAATTAAATAATTATATTAATCTACGACTCTTTAGTTATTAATTTTTTTACTTTTCTCTTTTTTTTTCTTAATAAGTTTAGATATCTCGCTAGGTTCTAATAATAATCTAGATCGTATTAATTATTTTTTAGTAAAAAAGAATTAATTAAATTATTCTATCTTTATTATTTATTATATAAATATATATATATATTTTAGATTTATATTAATATATTCTTAAAATCTTATATAATTATTTATTAAATAAACTCTATTTTATTTCTAGTTAATTTCGGATAAAATAATAATATATATTTCGTACTCTATTTAGATTAATTAATTAATTTATATATTTACTTTTGTAAAATTATTTTACTAATAAGAGAGTTCTTTAATTAATAAGAGAGTTCTTTAAATAATTTCTTAATAGGACTACTTTATACTAGTATTTATTAATCGTTAAAGAAACCTCTTCGGTTAAAAATTTAAATATATTAATAACTTATTTTCTTTATTATTAGTCGTCGGTTATTAACTCTAGTTATTCTAAAATATTACTAGTCCTTCGTATTTATTTCTCTTCCGTTTTAATATTCGTAACTCGATCGATATACTTTATCGGTCTTATAGTCGTATCTCTGAAAATTAATTAAATTATTATATAAATATACGATTCTTCAATTATTAGTTTTTTTAAATTTTTCTTCTTCCTTTTTATAAATTTAGACGTTTCGCTAGGTTTTAATAATAATTTAAATTATTTTAATTATTCTTTAATAAAAGAGAATTAATTAACTTATTATATCTTTATTATCTATTATATAGTTACTCGTATATTTTAGATTACTATTAATATTTTCCTAAAGTCTTATATATTTATTTATTAAATAAACTCCGCTTTACTCTTGACTAGCTCTAGGTAGAATAATATTATATATTTTATATTTTATTTTCTTTATTTATACTAGTAGCTAGTGTTATAAATCGTAGGTAATTTTATTTATTAAAGGAATTCGTTAAACCCTATTTAATCGTATTTAATTAATATTATTATAAAATTTTCGGCCTTATTTAATTTATTATAATAATCGAAATAGTTTTTAGATAAGTTTCTCTTTTAAATATTCCTAGAAATTATAATTTTATAGTTAATTTAGTAATTTAATTATTATTAACGAGTTTAATTCTTAATTCTTTAGTCGATAATCTTCGTTTAATATTTTTTAATATTTTTAATTAAATTCGTTTCGTTTATTTTTCTTTTTATAATAATTATTACTTTATATTATTTCTTAAATTTTTAGATTTAGAGCGCCTAAATCTTTTTCGTTATTATTAATATTAAGAATACTCGTCGCCGCCTAATTTCTCTATTTACGTTAGAGTTTATTCTAAATATATCTATTTCTAGTATACGTTATTATATAGGTTTTTTAATTAAGTTTAATATTTTAATATTAGGCGATCTAATTAGAATTTAATTAAAGCGATTATTATTTCGATTTTGAGTACTAGGATTAAGATGATTTTAAATACTCCTAGGATTATCTTTCAATATTTATTTTAAATAATTACGAGATTCCTTATATATTTTTTTATAGTTTCCGTTATTATTTTAAATCAATATTATATAGAGCCTACGAATATTAATATTAATTTTATTATTATACTATATATCGCTTTATATTTTATAAATATAGTATTTTATATCGACTCGGGGAGATATTTTATAACCTAGTCTTAATTAACTACTCTAATTTGAAATTAAATTAAATATAATCTTTATTTTAATTTTATTCTAAAATTATAATTCTAATACTCGAAGATTTACTCTTAACTCGATAATTATATTCTCGAAGTTTATTATTAATTTTATATTAAACTTCTTGGATATTCGTAATATATAAATTAATTTATATTTCTAAAAAGTAAATAATATCTTATAAATAAGTTATTATCTTAAATAAATCTCGTAAATTTATTCTAGATTAATATAATTCCTCTCGGTACTTTCGTTATAAATAAATAAATAAACGTTATTTATAAATCCTCCGATTTATATTAATAAGTATATTTAGTAAATTTCTTAATTAATAGTATATTAAAGAATAGAAAAAATATCGGCGAGATTGAGGATTTCTATAAAAAATAATTAATAATATTCGTTCTCTCTCTTAGTATTATAAATATTATTATATTCGATAAGAAATTTATTATTTAATTAATAATTAGATTCAAGATATCTTTTCTTCGTAAATTATATAACAATCTTTTATATAAAATATTATCGAATATTTTTATTATATTTAATAATAATAAGTTTATTACTTTCCGTTTATTATTTATACTATATATCGATAACTTGGGAAACCCTGATTTTTACGTATTCTATACCGAAAATATATAAAATACTAGAAATATATATCTATTTATATCTCGTATTCTAAACGTATTATATACCGATTAAATAGTAATTAAATAACGATTAAATAACTTTTTTTTCAATTTCAACTTTTAATAATATATAGACTAGGGCCCCTATATAGGAATATAAATATTTTACTATATTTATTTTTAGTCTATACTCCGATTTCTTAATTAGATTTTTATTAATATTATTTTATAAGATTATAAAGTTATTTTTAGAATTAAATTTAACTCTTTTACGTAGATTTTAACTCTAACTATATAATCTTGGCGCCAAGATTTATAAAAACTATAAAATACGTATTATATACTAATTAAATAACGATTTAATAGGTCTATTTTTCCGGATTTATTAATATAGTTTTATATTATATATATTATTTCTATAAAAGTCTTAAATATAGTTTTTATAGAATATATTCGATTAGTCTCTATTTATTATAATAGTAAGAGTTCGTATTCTTTCGTTATATTATTAAAACTTTTTAGAGATAATTATTACTAATATTTTATCTAATATATCTAGGAGTATTATAAATTTATATAATTTTAATTTAGAGTAAAGACTTAGCTTTAATTTTTTAATAATTATTATATTCTCTTTTTTAAAATATTTCGGGGAATATACTCTTCTAAAATAAATAATAAATAAATAAATAATAATCTTTATTACTTCGGTTTATATTATAACCCGTAGAAATTGATTCGGAATTCCAATAATATTTAATACTTTATCTACGATTAAGTATTAAGTTATTTTATATACTTTTTTATTAATTATTTCTCTACTTATTTTTAAAGACTCCGGGTAGTTTATCTCTTTAATATTATTTAAATCTATCGTTAATAAAAGGGTAAATGATTTTTATTATAAGATTTTTATTTTACCCCCGAAGTTTTAAACTTTTCCTCTCTTTTTATCTTTAATTATTAGGAATTAAAGAAATTCTTCAAAATACTTATTTTTTCTCTTTTCTTTATTTAGCGAGTTTCTATACCCTCTTTAATTTAATTAAGATTTTATATATTCTCTCTTTATAAAAATATTTATATTTTCTAAATTATATATATTTTATTTTTATTTATTATATTAATAGTCTTTTTTTACCTAGGTATTATAATTTCGTTTATATTTATTTATATATTCTTTATTTTTCAATATAACTTTAATATAATAATAATATTAATAAGATTTAATACTTTAATATAAATAGATTTATAAAATTATAATATTAATAATTTCTTAGAACTCTTTTACGATTTTATTTAAATATCGATTAATATTATATCGATAGATCCGGAAAATAAACTCTATTGAATTACTATTTATTCGGTATATTTTACGTATTTTGTAGCGTTGGTAAATCTTAGCGCTAAGATTATAAAGTTAGAGTTAAGGTCTACGCGAAAGAGTTAAATTTAATCCTAAAAGTAAATTTATAACCCTATAGGGCAACGCTAATATAAATATAATTAGAAGTTCGGAGTCTAGGCTAAAAATGAGTTTAGTAATATAGATTTCTTATTATATAAAGGTACTAGTATAGATATTATTAAAAGTTAAAATAATAATAAAAGTTATTTAATCGCTACTTAATCGTTACTTAATCGGTATATAATATATTTAGAATAATCGATATAAATAAATACGTATTTCTAGTATTTTATGTATTTTCGATATAAAATATATAAAAATCGGGGTTTCTAGATCTATTAATATATTTTTACTCTTAAATTCTAATTTTCTCAAAATTTAATATAAGTTCTTAATACTTTTTCTTATTTTTTCCCTAAATAACTTTTTCCTCAATCTTTTTCTAGGCGCGATAAATATATAATATTACTTTTCTTATAAATACTCGAATTCTATTATTATTAATTGATATTTAAATTTATAATATATATCTTTTTAAATTATAAAATTATTTATAATTTAATAAACTTCTTTTATAAGAAATAATAAATTAATAATATTTTCTTATTTTTAATTTATATATATAGTTAATTCTTTTAAAATATTATTTAAATATATTAAAACTTAATATATTACAGTAACTAAATCACGTAATCTAGGATTTATATATAAATTTTTTATATTATATAGTCTTGCGTATTCTTATAATTTTATAGAATAATTAAGTATTCTTCTATTATATTATAAACCCGGTTCGTATAATAATTATTCTAAAGTATAGATACTTTATATTTAACTAGTATATTTATCTATTTATAATATTATTATTAGTAGTATCTATAGGTTCAATTTACTCCTACGGTATTTAATAATTTACTATACTATAAATTATATTACGCGATATACTATAATCTTTAAATAATAAATAAATTCATTAAATAATAATTATCGGTTATTAAATAGAGTATATAGTATAAAGTTTAGTAAATAGTTAGGAGGAATAGGCTAAATTATAATTTATTATCTCTACGACTAATTAGAACTATACCCGTTGATTAACCTCTGGAATAATACCTATTTCCAAGAAAAACATTAATATTACGTAGAGACTTACTATTATTAACGACGATAATACTAATTACTCACGTACTATTTTTATTAGAATAGTATATATATATTAACCTCGTTAATATTAATAATACTCTCTATTAACTCCTAGTCTCTAATTCTTTTACCCGGTATTACCTCTAATTTTATTAAAAAGATTATCTCCTTTCGCGCCTTAAAAGGCTCTTTAATTACTAGATCTACTATTTATCTCTATAGATCCTATTTATCCTATCGGTCTTAACGATTAATTATTATTATACTAGGAGCGCCTAGAAAATATTTATATCTAATTAAAAAGTAGTTATTTAGAGCGTTAATATTATTAATTATATTAAGAGTATTTAATAAAATCTATATCTAGTAGTAAACTAGTTATTTAGAGTATTAACTTTATTAATTATATTATTTCCCCGTAATTACTCGTTATTATTAATTGTGATTTTTTAGAGATAAGTATTTATATAATAATTATAAATTTTACTATTAATAAAATAGTAAATCCTATATCTAGATTATATTCAATTTATTCTAATTCGTCTAATTTTTATCTACTTTTTTATCTTAACTTAATCGTTAAAGTCTATCGTCGCTCTATAAATATTTATTTCTTTTATTTTATTTAATACTTTAGATTTAATCCTACTATTTTTAATAATAATAATAAACAATAATAACGACTATTAAAGCCCCGAAGATCCTTTATCGAAAGACTCTAATTTAAATATTAATATTAAGTTATTTAAATTATTAAATAATACCGAACTCTTAAATCCTAGTATTAGATTAAATTTAAAATATTTATAATATCTTTATCTTTATCCTCCGATTTATTTTTCGATTTATCCTCAATATTATCGTCCTCTAAATTATTAAATATATCTTTATTATAGTTTATATAGTAGCCTCGTTAGTTTCTATTAATAACTTTCTCTTTATAGCGATTATAATCTTTAATACTCTAGAGTAGTACTTTAAATAACTCGAGAGTATTACTAGTTTCTTTATTTTTAATAATCTCCGACCGGAAAATCTAAACTCCGTAATTAATACGAAACTATATATAATTATCCGAAACTAACTCGGATATACCGGTCGCTAAGATATTAAAGATTTAATTTAATTATATAAAATTCTAAATCGAGTTCCGAAAAACTTTAATATAAAGACTCTAGTATTTATATTAAATTAATATATTAACTATATATTATATTCGTAAATGATAATACTATTAAGAATATAATTAACTATATTAAATAACTTTAGTAAACGAATATCGTAATTACTAATCTTAAAGTATTATTAAAACTATTTTAAATATATTTAATCTAGTTTTATTTAGTAAAATTAAAGAATCTTTATATTATTTTCTAGATATTATATACGTAATTCTATATCTTTTATAGTACTACTAATATATATATCTTTAAGAAAATAACCCTTATTACTATAAATAAATAAAAAACCGATATCTACGTAGGAAATCCGAGTTATAATAATTATAACTATAGATCGATCTCGATAAAGAGGAAATAAACCTATTAAGTCTCGCGAAATATAAGACTTTTTATAAGAAATTAGGGAAGAAGTATTAGTATTTTAATACTAAATAATAATCCTTATATCCGGAATAGAAACTCGATAAATTTAAAACGGAAGTTAAAAAAGTAATTTATTTAATTACTAAAAAACGAAAGTTATTTAAAATCGATAAGGATAATTTTATTTAAATAAAAAAACTACTCGACGATTATTTTATTAGAGGTATATTAATAAATATAATAATTAAATTAGAAATAAATATCTTTTATTTATATATTATTAATAACGGATATACTCGAAGCTCGATTATATATTAATAAAATTTTGTTAATATACGACTTTATTCCGGCTCATAAATTAAAGAAATTAGAAATTAAATAAATACTCTATATAATATTAGGAATATTAAACTATAATATAATATTAATAATATTAAACGTATTCTTTTTATATTGGGTATATTACAACTATAATATAATATTAATAATATTAAACGTATTCTTTTTATATTAAGTATATTATATATACTCGATATAGAAGTAAACTTATTATCTATAATCTATTTTCTAGATATAAACACGAGATTTAACTTCTTTAAATTAAATAACTAAATATTCGCTTAACGCGCTATCTTTATAACTTACTATATATATAGATTATTCGTTCTCGATTTATAATAAGTTTTAGTAACTTTGAATATTTATAATATTCCTCGTACCTTTATAAAATAGTATTAATATACTCGTATAAAATTACTTTTAATCGCTTTGGGGGTCGATTTTTTTAATAAGTTTAATAATAATAATATCTACGAGAGTTATATAATAGGTTAATTATAATTAGTTTAATATATGAGCGAATATTAATTAAGAAAGTTTTTATTGAATTTTATTTATAATAATCTTATTAACTCGTTAATCTTTATCGAATTTAGGGATTATAAATACTTTATAATATAAATTATAATAAGATTAAATACGCCGAAATTGAGCCTCTAATATTTAAAAGTTAAATTTCGGGTTATTTAAATAATTTAAAACTAAATAGAAATATAACGACTAGAAGATTTATTATTTATATATTAATAATAGTAGCGAATATATCTCTAAAGAGTTCGAGAACTATTTAAAGAATAAGAGTATTATATATATATTTATAATATCTAGGTATCTCTAATAAAACGATAAATTAAAGTATTTTAATCGTATTATAATAACTAGCTTTTATCCTCTATTTATTAACTCCGGCCTCCTATATAATTTATAATTCAAACTCGTTTAAATAGTTATTTATTTTATTATTTATAAAATTATTAAAAAGCTACCTCTTTTATTAATTAAAGTATTCTCTAGTCTACGCTCTAACTTCTTTTATTTACGTATTATCGATTTAGTAATCTAGGTTATAAATCGAAAATAAAAGAAATTTCTTAATAGAAATACGCGGTACTTCTTTACAAAATATAAGAGAAACTATATCTCTCGTCTATAAAAGTTAATAATAGGGGAAATAATTTATTTAAAGTTTTCTTATTTAGGAAAAACGCCCTCGATATATCTCTAAAGTAATTAGAATAATAATCTATTAATTCCGAATCTCTCTATTAAGCGCTAATAATATATAACTTCTAGAGGAGAAATAGAAAGAATCTATTATTATTAATATTATTTAAAATAATAAAGTATTTATACTCTTTTATATCTTTAGTACTCCGTTATTCTTTATTCCTTCTAGTATTTCTTCTAGTATTCTCTATAATACCCCCTCTTCTAGTAATATACTAGTCGGTAATTCCTCGACTATAATTATATAAATCGAATTAATTAATCGGGTTATTAGAGATTACTCTAATTTTAATTTACTAGAATATTAAGAGTTATTATTACTAGATTTATTTAATTTATTTATATTACTCTCTTAAGTTATTAATAATAAACTTTATAAATTTAGAATTTATATTAAAGTTATTCGAAGTAATTATAAAACCGACTACTAACTAAATAATAATAAAAGATAAATTAATATTATTAAATTTGAAAAGTAAATATTAGTATACTTTAAATATTATTAATTTTATTAGAAATTTATCTACGAGTTTATATTAAAACTCTATATTAAATACCGACCCGAGGTTTAATAGGATTAATAAATCGGGGGTCTAGGTAGAGTCTTATTAATAAATAGTATTTACTATTAATAGGTTCAATAACTCGATAAATCTTTAATAATTTAAATATTAGATAAATAGGCCTATTATATACCCTATAGTATACGTAATAATATACGTAATAGTATATATTATAATATAAGTTATAGTATAGGTTATAGTAAACCCTATAATATATATAATAGTATACGTAATTTATATATACTATTGAATAGTATACGAGTAGTATACGTAAAGGTATTTTAAATAGTATATAATATATACCCCCCGTAGTAGTCTTTAAAATATTAGACGAAAGCCTCTTATAGTATACTCAATAGTATACGCCAAGGTATACGCCATAACATACGATATAATATAATATCTATATACGCGATTTTTCTAAATATGCCCGGGTAACGCCCCCGCGAGAACTTTAATTAAAACTTATTATTCCGGGGCCGGTAGGTCGCTAGCGTTAATATTTATTACTAGGGGTTATTATCGTTAATAGTAATAATTATAAAACTTTATTTATTTCGGCCGTTATAAAGAGCTAAGTTATTATTAATATATTAATAATATATATAAATTATTAAAATTAAACTAGAGTTATTAAATTTATTAGAAATAATTTACCTAAACCCCCGATTTACTAAATTTATTAATAGGACGTTAATAGTTTTATTCGTAAATTATAACTACTAGTAGTATTTTATTAATAAATTTTCTAAATAAAAATTATTACTAAGATATTACTAGCTCTATCCGCGCGGGCGATAATTTAGATTTTAATAGAAATTTCTAAAATTTATTAATAAAATTTATTTATTTAAAATAATATATAGTTATTTATTAACCTCTTAGTTACTAGGAAAACTCTTATTATTAAATAAATATTTACTCTTAAACGGGGCCTAAAAGTAGAAGATATCCTACGATATAAAATATATTAAATAATACGGGGTTTAGAATAACGTAAAGATCTCGACTATTACGAAATCTTTATATCGATAGTTAAATTAATAAATAATAAATTTATCTTTACCCTAGTAGTTATTTATAATTAAAATATTAAATAAATAGACCTTAAAATCTCTTTTCTATACGGAATTATTAAGGAAGAATTTTATATAAAATAAACTATAGGAGCGAGCCTAATTTTTATTAATATTTGAATTTTTAAAAAAATTTAATATAGTTTAAGATAATCCTCTAGTATATAATATAAAACTCTTATTAAATTCCTTCGTTCTCTAGGTTTTAAATTAATTAATATCGACTTTAATATCTTTAATAACCCTAGGATAAATATTATTACTATTATTTACGTAGATAATAATCTTATTATCGTCTTAAAGATCGCTAATATTAATTCTATTAAATTAAATTTAGATAATCGCTTTTAGATAAAAGACCTCGGCCTATATACTTTTTATTTAGGGATAATTATTTTACGCGACTATTTTCATAAAATCCTATAATTTAGTTAAATTAAATATGTTAAATAAGTCCTAAAAAGAGTTAATATATAAGAATATAAATTATAGTTTACTTTTATAAATATCTTTACTAAATTTTATAAAGCGGATAATAATTATATTATCTTTATAATATTCCATTTCAAATACTACTCCGTAATAAGATTCTTTATATATATTATACTAGGTACTCGCTCGCTCTAATATAATATATACGATATTAATAGTTTAATTAATATAGATTTAATTCGATTAATATTTATTAAATTATTATTAAAAGAATTTTTCGAGATTTAAAAGTTATTATAAATTATTACTTTATATATAAAGGACCTTTAGACTAATTATCTAAATATATCGATATTAATTAATTAAATAATTATAATATCCGTCGTTCTATTTTAAGATATATAATTAATACTAAAATTAGTATTATTAACTAGTTTTTAAAATATTAATCTACGATCGCGTTATCGACTTATATAACTAAATATATTGAGTAGATTTAGACTTTTAAGAAAATTATCTAATTACGAAATTTACTAATTTAATTATCCAAAATTATTAAATAAACTATATTTATTTATTATAATAACTAGAGGATTATAACTCTCGTAAAAAACCTCTAGTTTTATACCCGTATCAAGTATATTAATATTAATTAATACTTTATTCGAGAAAAGATTATTAAAGACTAAATCGTTCTAGAATATATATTAATTAATAAATAAATAACCGACGGCTTTACGAAGGCCCTAAATAAGAATAAATTCAATATATTTCGATAAAATCTAGGCCTAGAGTCCTCCTAGATAATCGATCTAGTTATTATATTATAACTAGAATAATATTAAGAACGCGGGTATATTATTAAAATTAACGAGTATTTAACTTAACCCCTATTTCCGTTATATCTTTTTCTTAATCGTATTATTTTAAATAGTAGAAAATCTAGTTATTACTTATTTACTATTATTACTCTATATATAATATATAATATAAAATTCTATATATTCTACCTTCTTCGTATATTTAATTCTATTATTACTACCGTAGAAGTCTAAAATTTAATTATTAATGTTAAAAGTTATAATTACTTTAAGTTAATTTATACCTAGTATAAAACTAAATCCTTCTAAACTTTAAAACGATATATTAGTAACTAAGTTATTCGAATTCCTAGTATATATATAATTCTTTATATTAATATATATATATACTCGCTCCTTATTATTTCTTATAAGAGATAATAAGATTTATTAATATAAAGACTTATTAAATCCTAAAGAGCGCGACTATTATAATAAACTCCGTAACTAAATACTCTAAGTTATTAATTACTTAACTCTCTTTACTACCTAAATTAATTTATAACTTAGTATTAATACCTAGTTAATAAATATATAATATTATTAAAATACTATTATCTTTATTAATTTAAAACAATATAGTAAATATCTTATTATCTATAATTATAAAGTTAATATAAATCAAGATTTCGATTAATTATATTCTAAATAGTTTATAGTTCTAATTTAACTCGGTTTTATTTAAATATATTATAGGGTAAATAGTTTATAATATAATAATAACGATTTTATACTCTCGGAGTTATACCGCTATATTCTTTATATTATTATTTATATTTAATTATTCTTTAAATACCTAGAGTCTTTATTCTAGAGTCTTTAAGACTAGCGCCTTTAAAGATTCGCTCGTATTAATTATAAATAAATATTATAATATTTTATTTATATAGGCTCTTAGCGCCTATAATTACCCTCTATAGTAATATTTCTCGTAGTATTATCGTCGAGACTTATTTATATCCCGTTTAATTTTAGTAATCTATTTATAGTATTATATTCGCTCTATATAATCTATACGTCTATATTTTAAATTATAAATAGTATAGATATATTATATATTATATATAAAAATTCGGAAAATCGTGTTTTATTAAAATTAGGAATACTTTATATAAATAAATAGGATTTTTATTATATAGAAGTCATTTACTATAACTACCTAGTATTTATTTTTCTATAATAATAACGTTCGAGTAAAAGTATTAAAATATACTAAGGCTTAGTATATTACGTAACTAAGTCACGTAATCTAGAATCTATATATAGACTCTCTATAATATATAGTTTTTTTAATAAATAAATATTCTTCTATTATTTTAATAGAGACCTAGTTATATTTTTCTCACGTTCGTTTTTCTTAGGAACTAATTTATTATAATATAAAAAATATATCCTTTTATATTATCTTAGTTAGGATAATAGAGGTTAATTTTTTTTTAAAAAAATTCCGCTAGTATCTTCTTCAATAATAATAATATTAATAAATTATTAATCGAGGTATATTATACTAGTAAGGAGTTATATATATTATAAATATAAATCTTTTTCTATTAGAAGTCTCCTCCGCTAGTATTATTTATTATATTAAAATAATTTATTTCGGGTCTTTATCTCGTTCCCTATTTTAATTATTTTATCTTTATTAAATATAAATTATCTTTATAATAGACCGGCTCTTGATTAATTCTATTTATTATTTTATTTATATAAAAGTATATACGTATTTCTAAGCCTCCTTTATATATTAGGTAGAAATAATTAAGATTATTATTATATAATATTTGGATCGCCGGATTCTAACTAGACTTTTAAATAATTAAAATTTCAATATTTTTAATTTACTCGTCCTAGATTAATATTATTACTAATTTCGATATCTTTTTTATTTTTATTATACGATCTTAAAAGAGTATAATTATTTACTTTATATTAATATTATATTCGTAAATTCTTTTTTTAACTTTTAATTACTTGTTAATATTAAATTTAATTAACTCATAATTAATTAATTTAATATCGGTATTAGGAAGTCGTTCAAGACTTAAAGAATTATTTAACTTAGAGTAATTAATTTATTAAATTACCTTAATCTATTTATTTTCTCAAAAGCGATAATAGTATTCTAAAACTTATTCGTTATATACGTTAATATCTTTCTCTTCCTTATACCTCTAGTTAGTACTAGTTTAAACTTATTATATATTAATTATATATAAAAGACTTAAGGTACTATTTATATATTATAATAAATTATTTCGATTTATTCTTTAATTTTTATTTAATTTAGTATATTTCTCTTTATTAAATTATATCCTCTTTATTCTAGGATTTATAATATTTAGAGTAAACTATATATTATTTTTATTTTTATTTCTTAATATTATAATTCTTTAATTAATATAACTCTATATATATAGTATTGAAGCGAATTCCTATACATTAGATTTATATAATTAGATTTTTAATAATTAGAATATTATTTTAAATCGCCGGTTCTCTTCTTTCTTTTATAAAATAATAGTTATTCGTTTTTTGAAAAATTATCTACTATTAATTTATTCGCTATGTCCGAGTTTAGGATTTTAAGAAGGAATCTTAAATATATTTTCTCTTAATATTTTTTATTTGATTTAAATATAAGTCCTAGTTATTTAATATTTATTATAATTAAATCTAAATATAATTTATAATACTTTTTCTCTAATATCTTTATCGTTATTTTTTGAATATTAATATTAATAACTTTCTTCCTTATATTTTATATAATTTTTATATTATTTTACTCTACTACTCTCGTTAAAGAATTATTATTTATTATTTAAATAATTACTTTCTTTAATTCTTATCTTACTTTTATTATTATTATATAGAGAATAATATTCTATAATATATCGCGCCTTATTAGGCTAATCTAGTTTATTAGGAGTATTAATTATATAAATTACTTTATGAAAAAGAGTTAGAAGTCTATATATTTATTAGGTCCCCTCGAAACGATATATTAATAATCCTAGTACTAAATCTAAGATCGGACGATTTATATTTATCTTATTAATTATCTCTAGATCTTACTCTAATAGCGGAGTTATAATATATATAACTAGAAATATATACCTCTTCCGGCGATAAATATAGTAGAAGTATTATACTAGCCTAGCCTTAATATTACTAATAAATAAATAATTATTTATATTATAAATATAACGACGATTAGTTCTATAGAAGGCTTTATTAATATTTATATTTATATATCTTTAACGACTCTAAAGATAACCTATAAATTTATATAAATAATTTTATAATATTATTTTAGTACCTTCTAGCCTAAATTTAATATATATATTCTATATTTATTCCGATAGGTTACTATTAGATACTGAATAAACCTATATTATAAATTGAACTTTATTAAATTAACGGATACCTTAATATAGAAAAAGGGGTCTAATTCGAAACCCTTTATTAATAATTATATAGACTTATATTCGCCGTCGCCGGTTATATTATAAAGATTTTTTTTATTATCTTTAGTAATTTATTCTCTAACTAGTATAAAGTTTTTTATAAATACTAGATATTATATATCGAGTAGCCTAAATACTTTTATTATTTCTAGGTAATTATAGTCCTATACTTTTATTAGCCTTAATTATAAGGATTATTTTATAACGTCTCAAGCGAATAGATATTTTATAAAGTTAAGAGGAGTAGCGGCGTCGACTATACCTTTAAAGATTCTAAAGCGATATTAACCTCGAGTAGTAGGATTATAAAATATTTATTTAATTATTTATACTTTAGCTCGCTAGCTAGGATATTAAAATTTTAAATTATTATATATTCCCTAGTATTCTCCGTAAGGTATAGGTTTATATATATATTCAATAATATTAAAAACCTCTAGAACTTATTAATAAAAGATTTCGGTATTTTATTTTTTTATTTATCTTTTTATTTACCCCTCTTCCGCGTTATAAATAATAGTATTATTTCCTCGTTTAAATCGGAGCTAGAATAAACTACCTATAAAAGAATATTACTTAAGATTTTATATTTATTTTTATTATTATTATTATTACCTTTATTACCGAAGCCTTCCGTAGATATTATTATTATAGTATATAAAATTAGTTTTTAATATACCCGACGCGCCTTTATTATATATTTATAAAGAATATTTAAATCGGTATAATATTAACTATTTATAAATATATTAAATTATACGATTAAACTAAATACTTTAATAATAATTTAAATAGATAATAACTCGATAATTATAATATTACCGGTAGTTTAAAGAAACGTAAACCGGAACTAACTAGTTATTTCCTTATTTTAGAATATTAAAAGTATTAATAAAATAGTCTTATTAACTTCCGATAAGAATTATAATTAGATATAAAACGCTAGGCTTTAAATTCGGCTTTAATTTAATAAGAATTAGAAGTTCTAAAAGACTTTTATATATATAATAATACTATATTTATTAAGAATTAATATTATAAAAAAACTTTAGAGGATACGCCTAAAATCGTTTTATTTAAAATAAAGAGTATTATAAACCCGTATTTAGATAAGATCGAGGGCTAGAGTAAACTTCGTAATTAATAATACTTTAAATTTAACACCTATATTCTTAATAAAATTATTAAGGTCTTTTACAATATTAAAACTTTCTATATATTCTCTTTATTTAATAATCTCTTAATAATATCTCTTATTTTAAATAGTATTATAATTTAGATCTACTCTCTCCTCTTTTAAATAAAAATATATACGATATCCTCTTTGAATATTATATCGTATATAACCCCCGTTATTAATTTACTAGAGTATATCCCCGAAGAATATTATATTAAAAGTATATAACGATTTTATTTCGTTATTAATTTCTAGTTTTAATCTTTAGTCTAGGTTTTAAATAAACTTACTAAAAATTTTAATAATATTAATAATATTCGTATTATAAGACTTTAGTATTAATATAAATATATTTATTAATTTTCTACGCTCTACGTAATCGAGGTATATAGGGATTAAATAAAAAGCCTTAAAAACTCGGTATATACTCCGATATATCGGTAAAGCGAGAGCCCGTACAAGAAGAGTCGAAGTACTAAATCCGTATTTTCCTAACTTTAGGCGGAAAAATAACGAAAAGAGAATATAAAAAAATAAAAATTAATAAAAACTCTAAAAATAGTAATTTCGGATTTAAGATCTTAAATCCGTGATTTTCTACTAGCGTCGGGTAGCTCGCTAAAGTTATATAGAGCGCTATAACTACGCTAGTCTAATTTCGATTTTAAATTATAAAAATTTATAAAAATTATATATACGCGTAATAGCCCCCTAAGCTAGCGCGATATTATAGACTATATAATTCACTATAATACTATATATATCTAATTATAAACTAGTATTATTTGAACTAACTTATTTTAAATTATTTAAAATTATTTAAAATAAGTCGAGGTATTGAATATATATTTAGTAACTTCGGTATTAAATCGATCTCTAGGGTTTCTTTTTCGATAGAATACGGGCTCACCGCTTTATTAATATATACCCTATATTAGTAAATCTTAAAAACTCCTATTAAAATCTAAGTTACCGCCCGCGCGGATAGGGCTAGTAGTATCCTATTAATAACTTTTCTAAATGAAAATTATTAATAAAACGCTATTAATAGCCTTAATTTACGAATAAGACTACTAGCGTCCTATTAATAAATTTAACAAATTAAAGATCCGAGTAAATTACTTTTAATAAATCTAATAACTCCGGGTTAATTTTAGCCGGATTAATAATTTTAGTAATTTATATATACTATTAATATATTAATAGTAACTCAGTTTTATAATAAGACTAAAATAAATAAAATTCTATAATCGACGTTATTAATAGTAGCGATCTTTAGTAATAATTATTAATACTAGCGACCTACCGGGCCCGGAATAATAGATTTTAACGAAAATTCTCGCTGGGGCGTCACCCGGGTATATCTAGAAAGAATATATATATAAATACTATAGTATATCGTATACTATGGCGTATACCTTGGCGTATACCTTAGTATATACTATAATTACGTATACTATGGGGGGCTTTCGTTTAATGTTTTAAAAACTACTACGAGAAATATATATTATATACTATTTAAAATACCTTTACGTATATTATTCGTATATTATTTAATAGTATACGTAAACTACGTACGCTATTACGTATACTATAGGGTATACTATAACCCATATTATAACTTATATTATAGTATATATATATATAAATACGTATACTATAGGGTATATAATGGGTCTATTTATCTAATATTTAAATTATTAACGATTTATCGAGTTATTAAACCTACTAAATTTATTAATAGTAAATATTATTTATTAATAAGACCCTACTTGGACCTCTAATTTACTAATCCTATTAAACCTTAAGTCGGTATTTAATATAGAGTTTTAGTATAAATTTATAGATAGTTTTCTAATAAAATTAATAACGCTTAAAGTATATTAATATTTACTTTTAAAATTTACTAATATAAAATTATCGATAAATAGTATATATAATAAGAAGGTATAATAATTATTAATAAAAGTTTTTAAATATTAATAACTAAATTAAATTACTTTAAATTTTATATAGGTCTAGTATAATTAATATAAAAATCTATTAATAAATATTTAGAAACTAAGAACTCTTCTAATATAAAAATAATTATTAGACTAAATAACCTCCTCTTTATTATATTCTCGACTAAAGTATATATTAAAATAGTAGTTAATAGTATCTAAAGTTTACTTAAATAAGATATTTTTAAATAAAAAGTATTTATAATTATTACTAAAATCTAGTTTAAAAATATATAGTATAGATTATTCGTAACGTTTTTAAATAATTATTTAGGTTATAATAATAATATTCTCTTTTATTTTAAATATTAATTAATAATCTCGACCGATAAAAGTAATATAATTAATATAGTATGAATATAAACTCTTAATACGGATAAAATCCTTAAAGAAGATAGGCTTATTTACCCGTATATAATATACTTTATTAAAAATAATCTTAATCGAAGATCTTTATATACGGGAGTATTATATTTCTATAGGTTTATTAATATATTCGGTTATATTAAAGAATATCTTTTCGCGGAGCTTTATAGCGGTTAATATAATACGAATTAAATTATAGGAATTATATCAATATTATAATAATATATGTTTAATCCTCTAACGTTATATACCTTTTTAATATTACGGAAGAGATAACTATTTTTCGATAATAACTATTAAAGACTTTTATATAATCTTAAATAAAGAGGTATAATATCGAACCTATTATTTTAATATATCTAGCTTCAACGGAAGAGTTTATATAAAGTCTAATTCCTTTTATTCGTTATTTATATCCGTTTTACTATTTACGGAAGACTTCGATAATTATATAACTTCTTATAACTTAATATAATCGGCTTTAGAATAACCCGACCTCTCGAACTATAAATCTAGTACTAGGTATAAAGGTAGTAGAAGAGTTTTTTTACTACTTTACTAGATAACTACCTTATATAAAAGTATAAAAGAAGGCGGGGAAAGCGGCTATACTTTTAAAAATAAAGTTTAACTTTAGTATAAATATAAGAAGAAAGATAAACGAGTAATACTAGGTATATATACTAGTAATATTTAATCGTTACTATCTTCGCTCTCGCTTTCGGAATAAAGGTCTTTAAGGAACTAGAGGATTATAAAGAGTTAAAATTCTTAAGAGATATTATTAATATCTTCGGTTAATTATAATATAATTAGTATTTAAGATAAATAGTAAAAGATTATTTATATTAAAAAGATCCTTATTATCCTCTAAGTTATCTCTATTATAATCGTTATTTATATTAATTAGGGTATATAAATTAATATTAAGTAAAATTATAATTATATTTTTTATACTATTTCTAAAAAAGTCTTTATTCTTTAATTATAGTTTATTATCGTTATTAATCCTACCGGAGCTTTTTATAGTTATATTTATATTTTTAAATAATAGAGAACTAGTTTAGAGTACTAGGACTAGCTCCGGTACCTAAAGTAATTACTATATAAATAATAAATATAGAGATAATAAAAATAAAGGTACTTCTTTATTAAATATAATATTAATATTCTATATAAAAACTCCTAGGTAATTAATATTTCGAGGCCGAGAAACTATAATATATATACTATATATATAGCGAGGTATAAATAAGTAAATAAATAAATAGAAGTATTAAAGACTAATTATAAATAATTATAACTTAATTAAGAAAGTACGTAAATATTTAAAACTAAAACTTTATAGGACGGGCCGAGAGTTAAAATTACTTTAAACTTCTAGTCAAAAAATTTAAAAAGGGTAAAAAGACTAATATATACTACTTTTATACTATAACGGTAGGTTTTAAATTTATAAAAAGTTATAAGAAGGTAGTTTAGACTAAAGGGATAAAAATATTATAAATATTAAATAATATTAAACGATATTTCTACCTAGATATTTTACTATCAGGGCTAGTATATAAAAACGTAACTTTTATAATAATTTAATACGTAAAAGTCGCGTAATATTATAATTATAATTATAGACGTTTATTAATATCCTCTTAACTTACTAAAAACTTAAAAGAATTTAGGCGAGTAGTTATCAATAAATTAATAATTATATAACCGAGATATAGGTTTAGGGTATTATTTCGTCGTTTAATAAAAACTTTAGAAAATCGAAAGACTTTAACGTATAAATTATATTTTTAGTAAATAAGTTTTATTTAATATATACTATAATATCTAGTAAATGAAATTAGGGTATGAATATTCTAGGTTACTATTAAGTATATATAGAGGAGATATTATTATTTATTTAATAATTAGGTTTACCTACCTAGAGGTAATATTAAAACGATTAAAAGAACAAAATAAAATAAATAGTTTTCGTGACTAAAGGCTTTAGTACTAGGGTATTATAGACTTCGTTTTATATATAACTATTAATTATAATAGGTATCGCGGAAAGATTTTATAGAAGTATTTATATACCGGGGTCTTTACTAAATAGGCTAGTAATTAATATACTTTATAATATCTAAAGAAATTAATTATTATATAGATACCTATATCTATACTAAAGGCTTTAACATTAGGGTTATTATATAGATTTTTATAATTATACGAGAGGCTTTAACGCTAGAGTTATTAAATATAATAAATATTACCGAAGGCTTCTATAAATATATATATATTATGATTATTATATATTTATATATACCCTATAAATAATATAAGATTTAAAGTCTCTAAAGTTAAGAGTAGAGATTATTTATTTATATTATTATATACTAGCCTTTCGTACGGAGTAATATAAATCTAAGAAAGTTATCTATAGATAGAATCTTTAACTACCTAAAATAATAAATTATTAAATCTATATCCTTATAGCGGATAAACTATATATTTATAATATACTAGTCTTCGATATTTATAATAACGGGATTATTATTATCCTCGTTAAAAATTATCCGATTAAGGGTAGCTATAGTCTTTAGGATTATTTTCTTAATATTCCGTATAATTTACTTATCGTTAAACGTATTATTAATATAATACTCGTAGACGTATATTATTTTATTCGGATTATTTAATCGTCTAACCCGATTAATAATTTAGTTTTATATACCGAGATTAATCGTCTCCTCTATAATATATACTCTTTAATATATATTTTAGAGGTTAAGGCCCGTAGCTTTAACAACGAAGGTTATAATCAAAATTTAAATTCTATAATAATTTTAATTAAATTAATCGATAATAATCTAAAGCTCTTAATTTAAGTAAAATATAATAATAATTACTACTTCTAATTATAGTAATTAGTATATTATAAGTAGGAGCGTAATTATTATAGATAATTAATAGAATATTAATATTAATATTTTGTTTTAATCTTTAATAATTTATAATTTTAGATTAATATCTACCGAAGCCTTTAATAAATAAGTAAAATATAGAACCTCTATACGGGTATTTACCTAGTTTCGAATATTCCGTAGGAGTACCCTAATCTTAGGCGCGCCTTAATATAATATATATAATATATTAATAGGATTTTTAATATTAGTATTTATATTTATATCTAAGAACTATTATAGGTAGAATAATTATTTATCGAATATTTTCTTTAAGTTTATCGCCTTAAAATTATATATATCGTCGAGTAATAGTAATAATAATAATATTATAAATATAAAAAGCTTTTTATAGATAGTTAATAATTATTTAGACTTTATTTTCCTAGATCCGGGTATAATTAGATTCCTTAATAATTAGATTCCTTAATAATTTATTTTTTATAACTTTATATTTCTCCTTCTCTTCTACGTTATATATATAGTTAATAAATATAGTTTATATTTTCGGTAACCGCGAGCCAATTATTATATCTTTGATAAATAATATTTAATTTAAGTAAATCCGATATACTATATAATTCTTTTAGATTTTAACGATATAGAGACCCTTTTTAACCAGCGTAATCTTTATTATATAAATTTAATCTTTTAATACTCTCGAAATTACTTATAATTTCGTAGTTAAGTAGTTATTATTAAATTTATATAAATTTAAATCCTTTTTAAAGTTTATTTCTTAAAGGAATTATTTCTCCTATTAAGTATTAATATCTTTAGTCTTAAGAAATAATATATAATTATATTAATCGTCGATATTATTCGGGATTAGAGTAGTTATTATAAGAATATAAAAATCTACCTTTAATTATTAGATAATAATAGATCCTTTACTCGAGAGTTATTTAATTAAATAAACTTTATCTATTATTATATACCCGAAGTAATAATTAAGGCGATCGGGTTATTATTTATTTTATTTATTTATTTTTATATTTACTTTTATCTTCGTCTAATATTTTGAATTAATATATTATAAACGTTATATATTTAGCCTATAACGGGCGATAAAGGTATTATATAAATTTACGACGATAATACGGTAATTTTTAACCTCTTTATTAAAAATTAAATATTTCTCTATAAATCTACCCTTTATAGCCCTATCGTTTATTATTAATTTATATCTCTTTATATTATCTTAGTATTTATAGAGGCTGAATTTTCCTAGGGTTATAAATTCGATTTGTATAATCTATTAAATAATAAACTTCTTAAATATGAGGATAAGGATTAATTCAGCGGTAATATATTTAATCTCTATTATTATCCTCTCTATTTAATACTATTAGCGAAAGATTTTATAGGGTTAATTAAAGGCCCCGCGGAAAACTTTAGTAAAATATAATCTAAATAAAATATAAAGCCTTCCGTAGAGGGTTAGTTAGGGGTTTATAAATAATAAGAAATAAATAATAACCTAGGTTTTATTTAACTTTATTATATTTATTAAAATATAACCTCCTAGTTAATTATTATAGAAATTAATAATTACTTTAACGGTTACTAGTTACTAGAATTCGAGTATTTAAAATAACGATATATTTAGTATATAAAAGATTATTATAGACTCTTTTTAAAGTATCTTTAATAATTAATAATATATTACCTTAATATCTTCTCGCTAAAAATTAGTATTATTTAATTATTTTTATTATTTATCGAAATTATCTCTAGCTACGTTATTAAAATTATTATAAATTAATAAATCTTCGTTAAGATCTTAAATTTATTTTTTAAATATAATAATTTATTCTTTTAAGACTAAATTATCGAGATTAATAATAAAAACTAACTTCTCTCTAAAGCTTTAAATATCGTTATAAAATTTAATAATTTAATTTATTAATTAAGTTTTCTAAAATCTCTTAGAGATATTAAAATCCTTATTATTATTCTTAATATATATACGCTCGGTATTAGATAAAGTATAAGTTAATAAGAAATAATTATCGTTAGAAGATAAAAAATTAGGTAGTATTATTATTTATTATTTATCTTTAAGGTATTCTAATTTAACTTTAATACTAGTATTCTTAATAATATCTTTAGTATCGAAACTTTATATCGGTCGAAAGATATCCTCTTCGTTTTACTCCTAATTTTTAATAAGAATAAGTTAATCTTTATTAAATATAAGCTACTCTTTATCCCCGCCGATAATAGAAGTAGGTCGTTTAGTAGATATTATAAATTTAGAAATCTTTAGTCTTTATAAAGGTACGGAATTATATTCTTAATATTTAATTAAGGCCTAGATCCTAATATATATTTCCGCCTCTAAGGAACCTTTTTTATAGAATAAACCCTAAATACTCTTTAGATTAGCCTCTCGGATATTATATAATATTATAATATAATAATCGATACTATCCTAGGAGTCCTTATATAGGTATTTATAAAAGAATTTATTATTACCGGCTTTTTTTACCGTTAATAAACCTTATTTCTATATATTTTGAACCGAGTTTTTATATTTTATCTTTACCGGACTACTTTATATAAGTTTATTATAAATAGGTCTAGGCTTTTATATAAAGTACTCGTCGAAAAAAAAAATTCAAAAATTATTTACCCTCGATAAACTTTTTTATCTCCTTTATTATCGTAAACCCTAATTCGCGTTTTAGCGTATCCAGTTTCCGTAATATTAATATATATTTACTAGCGTCTTTAATTAAAGTAGGTATAATTACGGAAGGTTACGAATAATAACCTTCGATAAATTAAGAGTAAAATATAATTAAAGATTTTTAATAATTTTATTAATAATTAAATAAAGTATAATTAAAGTTTTTAATAATATTAAACTTAAAGTAAAATATAAATAAAATCTTTAATAATCGATATTATAATAAAATTACTAGTATTAAAAGAAGAGATAATTAATAAGACTTTTTATATATTATACTAAAGTAAAAGTTATAAGAATATCGGAGTTTTTAGGGGAAAGAGAAAGGAAATAAGAAATTAAAGAATTCATAAACCTTAGCGAGTTTAATAAATACTAGCGAGTTATAATAATACGAAGTAAATACTCGGAAATAATAATTAATTAATAGAAGACCGTAGAAAATATATATACTTTAATAAGATTTATAGAATTAATATATTTCTACGAGTAAGACTTTTATATACCTATAAAAATATTAAAGTAGTATAGATATTACTATATATTATATTAGATTTATACTAGTATAGAATAGCGGAATAACCCGCGCCTATTATATATCTATTATAGGATTGGATAGAGAGGTACTATAGAGATATCCTCTTTATTTATATAGATTACTTCCCGATCGCTATATAGATAACCCCTCTATCTTGGGCTAGTGGCTAGAGTTACTATAATAAAACTTAATAGAATTATTTAGGCGACGTGGGTATATAGTAATAAAACTACTACCTTATCCCTAATACCGTTAACGACGACGACGTTATATATATTAGTATTCTAAATAGGTAGATCTTTAAATATAGTATATAACTAGGTAGTATACCGAGTATTTAATAATAGAATCGCTATAGAGTAAATATAAATAGGATTTTCGTTATTTTCGTTTTTATCCTGGCCGAAAAACGCGCCTATAGTAGAAATACCTTAAATCGTTTAAATTAGACGTCTTTTTTAGAAGAAAAAAACCTGTTTTAATATCGCTAAATTAGCCTAGCTACTAAACTAACTTATTAAAACCTATTCTCGATATTAATATACTATATCTACGGTCTTAAGGGCCTAGTAACGCTATCGCCCTAGCTAGAGTTAACTCTAGCGCTAGCGCCGACGTAATAGAGATACCTCGCCGTAGGTCTATAACTATCGTTACGGTAAAGTAAATTAATTCGGGGAAGTACTTATTTTAATAGGAAAAAATAATAACGCGACGGTACCGTTTACTAACGGTAGATATACTAATAGTTACGATAACCGCCGCGATTAACCCAAGATAGGGGAGGGGGTATCTATATAGCGATTAAGAGAGTATTTATATAAATAAAGAGGGTATCTCTATAATACCTTTCATTAAATATTATATTTACTATCTAGCTCTTTATTTATTCTACTCTTTTATCTTTTATATTAAGTCTCTATCCTATTTACAAAGTTATTTTAATTATATAGTATTTATAACTAGAGGCGGATCTTAGAAAATTACTTCTACGTCGAAATCTTTTAAAGTTTTAATACCTAAGAAAAAGAGATCCCGGTAATAAATTAAGTTATTTATATTTAATAAGTTAATTATATTTAAAAACGGGGAATTAAAAAATAAATTAACTAGAATTATATTTAATTATAATACTCCTCGATAAGAGCGAGACCTAAATAAAGATTTAGAGGCGGAATATATTTTATTTTTTCATAATCCTAAGAAAATAAATAATATATTCTTTTATATAAATACTAATTAATAAGAATTTAGGTTAAAAGAGTTTAATTATAATTTAATCCTCTCTCGAACTCTTTTTTATAAAATAAATCCTTATTATTAAAAACTTAGTCGTAGTACTAGCTCTAGCGGAAGGTTTTTATCGTACTTTAGTTTATTATACCCTAGTCTACTATACTCTAGAAGTTTTCTATAACTTTTTAAAAGTAGTTTATTATACTCTAGAAGTCTTCCGTAGCTCCTTAGAAATAGTTTATTATACCCTAGAAGTCTTCCGTAAACTTTATAATAATTAGTTAAAAAAAGGCCCTCTATTTATTAAGATAATATAAGGTTTTATAATAACTCTTTAATTATATTATAACGAGATAACTAGAATTAAGGAAAGACTAAAGAGTTATAAAAAATTATAAAATTATAAATAAATAAGGAGTTATAAATAAATAAGAATATTAATTAAAATATAATTATTAAGAAATAACCTAAACGGCTTAATAAGACCGAGGAATAAATATATATAAAATTTAATCTTTTTACTCCTCGTTATTTCTTAATATATTTATTTAATACTTATATTAATGAATTTATACGGGCCGTTTTTCCGGGTATAAAATCTAGATCCTATATATAGAGAGGCCCGGAAGAGGATTTAAATATATTATAAATAATAAAAAATAATTATTCTCTCGGCCGCTAATAAATAGTAATAACGTTTTATTATAATTTTAAAATTAAGCCGCCGTAAATAATTTTTAAAACTAGTTATTTTCAAAATCTTTAAAAGTATTATTAATTGAAAGTATAATAAATTATAGCTAGAGTCGATATTTAAATTTATTATTAATATAATAAACTTTAATAAGATTAGATCCGAAGGGTTATAATTTTTAAAATATATATAACTACTAAAATTTTCTATATATACGAGTATATTATTTATAGATATCCTAGACGTCTTTCTTTAGCTAATTATTTATTAATATATAAACGAGTTTTATAAAAAGTAGCCCTTTAATTAGTAATAATTTAAATATAATAAACGATATCTCTTTAACCTATTTAATACTTTATATAGTAAAGATAGTTTCTAATTAAATATTAATAATTACTTATTAAGGGTTGTTTTACGTATAATTTAAAATAAACGCCGACTAAAGTTGAATATTAATAAGGACTCGGATATATCCGATATTAATTTACTTAATAAAGTTAGTAGTTTTAGAATTAAGAATAAGAATACTAATACTATTACTAATAGTATAATAAATAATATAGAGTAAGATATTACGAGTGGTAATACTAGCGGGGATTTTATTAATATAGAATATATCGCTATTAATAATAATAATAACTAGGTTAATAAGGGTAATAGCGACTCTTCCGATAATTAATATAGTAGGTACTATAGAAAGCTATTAATAATATTCGTATTATTTAAATTTATATTACCTTTAATAGTTATTTATACTTTTACGGTACTTTAAAGTATCTAGTAGAAAGTTTTTATATAATTTTTATTTCTTTACTATTTATAATAAACTCTATAGATATATATAATATAAATAACTTTTTAGGCGATGTAGTTTACGGATATAATACCCTAATAATATTAAAGTAGTAATTTATTTATAATAATTTATTTATTTATAACGAATAATTTACTTATAATATATAATTATCTAAAAACCGTTAAACGACCGTTAGGAATTTTCTTATATAATTAATAATAATTAATAGGTTCCTAACTATTTAATAACGATTTAAGAATAGTTTAAAAACGGTATTTTAACCGTTAAAATCCCAAAGCCCTCTAGGAACTAATATTTAATTATTTTATAACCGAATTTTAATCGACCTAATTCTTAACGGATCGCCGATAAATATCGGCGATCCGGCTACGTACTTTATCTAGGTTTATTTTATCCTAAATTTTAATAATTATTTACTTTAACTCTACCCGGCTTATTCGATTATATAGTATATAGTATAGATATTACTTTAGGATATTCTATAAAACTTTTATAGGCTTAAAATCTAGCGACTAAACTATATATATAAATTAGTCGATTTAATTTTGATCCTTATAGTCCTACGCGAGGCCTGGATTTTATATATTATAATTAGAGTTATTATCTTCTTAAAGTTTCTATAAATATATCTTAATATCGTTTAGCCTAGCGTCTTATATTAGGCCGATATAGACGGGAAATAGGCGTTCTATATAGTAGAGCTACGTTATCGAATTACCGGTCTTTTTCGCGTTAACGTTATAAGGTTTCTAGGCTTTGTATTCGGTATATCGTTAATTATATTCGTTTTAAGTTATTAAAATTATAGAAGAATACTTAATTATTCTATAGAACTATAGGAATACGTAAGACTATATACTATAGAGAATCTATATATAGATCCTAGATTACGTACTTAAATTATATAATATATTAAGACTTAGTATATTTTAATACTCTTACTCGAACGTTATTATTATAGAAAAGTAAATACTAGGTAGTTATAGTAAATAGCTTTTATATAATGAAAATCCCGTATACTTATATAAAATATTCCTGATTTTAATAAAACGTGGTTATTTGAAAATTTTATTTAATATATAATATATATATATTATTTATAAGTTAAAATATAGTCGTATAGACTATATAGGGCGAATATAATATTATAAATAAATTATTATAATTAAGCGGGATATAATTAAATCCCGTCGATAATATTATAAAAAACGTTATTATAGGGGGTAGTTATAGGCGCTAAGCGCCTATACGAATAAAGTATTATAACGTTTATTTATAAATAATACGAGCGAATTCTTAAAGGCGCTAGTTTTAAGGATTTTAAAATAAAGACTTTAAATACCTAAAGTATAACTAAATCTAAATAATAAGATAAAGAATATAGCGGTATAACTCCGAGGGTATATAGTCGTTATTACTATACTATAGGTTATCTACTCTATAATATATTTAAATAAATATAAATTAAGTTAGAAGTATAAACTATTTAAAGTATAATTAATCGAAATCTTAATTTATATTAACTTTATAATTATAGATAATAAGATATTTACCGTATTCTTTAAAGTTAATAAAAATAGCGGTACTTTAATAATATTATATATTTATAGGCTAGGTACCGGTACCGATTTATAATTTAATCTAGGTAGTAAAAAGAGTTAAATAATTAATAACTCGAGGTATTTATTTATGAAGTTTATTATAATAATCGCGCTCCTTAAGATTTAATAGATCTTTAGACTAGTTAATTTTATTATTCTTTATAAAAAATAATAAAGAGCGAGTATATATATATATTAATATAAAGAATTATATATATATTAGGAATTCGGATAATTTAGTTATTAAGATATTATTATAAAGTTTAAAAGAATCTAGGGTTAAATTAAATATAAATAAACTTAAAATAGTTATAACTTTTAATATCGGCGGTTAAATTTTAAACTATTATAGTAGTAATAATAAAAATTAAATATACGAATAAAATAAAATATTTAGAATTGTATACTATATATTAAATATAAAATAATAGTAGTAAATAAATAATAGCTAGCGACCTACTACCTAATTTTAATATAATTAAAGATAAGATATAATAGAAACGGGAACTAGGTTAGGTATTTACTAGTTTTAATAATATACCCGCGGTCTTAATAATATTTTAGTTATATTATAATAGTTAAATAAACTCTTAAAGAGCCTCTAGGCCTAGGGCTTAACGAAATATATTAAATTTATCCTTATTTAAAATCTTTATAAGGCCGTCGGTTATTTATTTATCGATCGAGATATATTTTAAAACGATTTAATTATTTATAATCTTTTCTCGAATAAAGTATTAATTAATATTAATATATTTAATCCGGGTATAAAACTAGGGGTTTTTCGTAAAGACTATAACCCCCTAGTTATTATAATAAATAACTATAACTTATATAATAATTTCGGATAATTAGGTAAATAAATTATATAATTAAATAATTTCCTTAAAAGTCTAAATCTACCTAATATATTTAGTCTTATAAATTAATAACGCGATAATAGGCTAGCGCTTTAAAGACTAGTTAATAGTACCGCTACTAGTATTAAATATATATCTTAAAGTAAAACGGCGTATATTATAATTACCGGCCTAATCGGTATCGGTATATCTAGATATATAATTTAGAGGTCTTTTATATATAAGGCGGTAACCTATAGTAGTTTTTAAATACTAGAAAATTCTTTTAATAATAATCTAATAAATATCGGTCGGATTTAATCTATACCGATTAATTATTAATACCGCGTATATTATATTAGGGCGAGTACCTAGTATAGTATATATAAAGAATCCTACTACGGATTAATATTTAAAGCGGAATACCGCGGGAGTAATATAGTTATCCTTTATTTTATAAAGTTTAGTAAAGGTATCTATAAAGGTAAATTATAATTTATACTCCTATATATCGAATCTTTTTAAGATTTATTTAATATATTTAATTTAAATAAGTCGTAGAGTCTTATTAAAGTAGTCGCGTAAAATAATTATCCCTAAATAGAAGGTATATAGGCCGAGGTCTTTTATCTAAAAGCGATTATCTAATTTTAATTTAATAGAATAGATATCGGCGATTTTTAGGCCGATAATAAGAAGATTATTTATATAAATAATAATAATAATATTTATCCTAGGGTTAATAAAGATACTAAAGTCGGTATTAATTAATTCGAAATCTAGAGAGCGAACTTGTTTATTATTTGAAGATTATAGTATTGATACGTTATAATATAGTAGTTATTAAGCTCCGTAGGAGTAAGTTAAATTATGAATCTCGTTAATAATAGTACTATAGATAGGTAGGTATGCCGGTTAGATATAGGGTATTTATACCCTAGAATAGTCGCTATACGACCCGGGCTTATAACCTATTAAAATTATAAAAGAATACTTTATTATTCTATAGAACTATGGTAATACGTAAGACTATATACTATAGAGGATCTGCATACAGATCCTAGATCACGTGACTGCGTCACGTAATATACTAAGCCTTGGCATATTTCAATAGATTAGGTTATCGCGAGGACGGAATTATAAATTTATTTTATAAATCTAATTACCTACGTCTATTTAGCGAGGTACTTCGGTAGTAGTATTATTTATTATATTTTTTTAGTGAGGTACTCCGATAGTAGTGATTTTAATAATAGTTTTTATAATTATTATAATATCTACCGAAGTCTTCTATAATAACTTTAGGAACTTCTTTTATTAATTATTATCTTAATATACTTTAATAAACCGAGCCTTAAAGTTATTAAATATCTTTATAAATATAATATAGTAGATAGCTACTAGTTTAGCGGTAACGACTTAATAGTATTAAAAGAAAGTTTTAGTAAATAAAGTATTAAGTATTTTTAGTACCTCTGTAATTAAATAAATTTATATTCCCTAAAGTCGTAAAGGGGTATTAGGGACGATATTTAACTTCCCCGATTTATACTTTACTACTAGATCGAATTATAATAAATATTATAATACTCTAACGAGGCGTAAATTAAACTTATTAATTAATAAGGATAAGAGACTAGTCTAGCGCGAGATCGGTACCGTAATAGAATAATTAGTATATAGGATTACGGGAGGTTTCCTAGATAACTCGATTATATATTATATTTTCTTAATAACCTAGATGATACCTACTATCTTAAGCTCGGTAGGCTAGTAGTTCTATTTAATTTAATTAAGTATTTTATTTAGGAATATAATAAGTTATACCGATATTCTAGAGAAACCCTCTATAATATTATCTCTAATATAGTAGATTATAATAGTAAAACCCTAAACCTTATAAATATCTAGATTTATAAATAAACTCCTTTTAGGGTTAAAGTAAACTAGGAATAATAATTATAAAAAAGTAAATTTAAGATCTCGGAAAAAATTTAATTCTATTTATATAGGGTCGTAGTATAATTTACTAGACTATACCTTCCGAGTATATCTGGACTAAATATATCCTAACGAAGCCTTCCTAACTTTTTAATAAAGGCTATTTTACGTTACTAAAGTACCTCCGCGTATTAAATATACTTTAATATTAAAGACCGTAGTTAAATACTAAGGCCTAAAAAGATTTTAAACTCCTATAGAGACCGTAGGAAATTTAAAGCGTTAATAACTTCTAGTTTTTCGTCGGATAAAAAAATAATTTAGCGAATTAACTCGTTAACTTAATAAAGTAATCGAAGGGTAGTTTAAAAAGGTTTTTTTTAAATTAAAACTAACGCGGCGTTACCGGAAGAGTATAAAAAGTTATTATAAATAAACTAGGTACTCTAATAAGGTTTTAGAGAAAATAATTATATTATTAATATAGGCCCTAGTAAAGCTTCTAAAAGGCCGGAGTATTTTATTAATTTATTATTAAATATATAGCGGGGAACCCTTATACCCTATTAAAGCGATATTATACTACTTTTATCCGCGATATAAAACGACAATAGGTTTATAGCGGTCGTTTTCTTTAATATTAAATTAATAAAAGTAACCGACGCCGTCTATTATAAAGATATAAGGATATCCTACTACCGTAGATATAATATCGGATTAAAGGGGTAGAGGATAATTATTAAACTTTATAACTTTATTAAAACCCCGTATATCGATTACGACGCATACTACGAAGATAGAATAATTAAATAGGGTCGGATAATTAGCCTAGGTTATTTTACTTTACTAGTAGAGTTTATCGAAGGTTTATTAATTACTTCCTTATTTTTCTACTTAATAAGATAGACCTTAGACGACTTTAATACTACGTTAGATTTAAATTATATCGGTATCTATTTTTCTTTAAGAATAAGTACTATAGTACCCTAGTTAATTCAAATTTCTAGGAACTTATTTACTACCGTAGTAATCTAACGTACCACGTTAAGGCTATTATAGACCGTAATATTATTAAATATAATATACTTTAATTTAGGATTAATACTAATATAAAAAGTCTAGGCTAGTACTACGGAAGGTTTTTACGCTAGCCTAATATAAATTATAATAAGGACGGCGAGGCCTTTAGTAAATTTAGTCTTTTATAATATAAATTTCCATAGACTAGTATTACCCGCGGCGAGGCTAACTTAATCTAGCGAGACTATATAAACTCTTTACTACTTATATTCTATAATAAATCTAAGTTTAGTATTACGAGGTATTTATATTAATACGTTAAAGACATTATATATTTAAATAAAGGATATTATAGAGTTAATAATATAGGTAAAAATACCGCCCTTTAGTTTAAGATTTATAGAATACTCTAGTTTAAAGAGGAAGTCCCTATTAGAAGGTATTTCGCCTTTATAAACTATTATAACCTATTATACTATATAAACTAGAATAATTATAGCGGACTTTACTTTAATAATTCACTTGATATATATTTAGAGGCGTGTATATATATTAATAAAAATAATAAGGCCCTAATATACTATAATCTTTACGGTCTTTATAACGAAGTTAATAGTTATCCCTTAAGGTTTTGAAATATTAGTTCCGATTAATAAATTAATCTCTAAATTATCGACGATATATACTTTTATAATAAAAGAACCTATAGTAGACTAACCGTCGATAGTATTATCTATATATATCTCGATTACGATATATTTATTAATACGAACGATTTTATTACCTATACCTCGTATTAGTATTAGTAATAATATTTTCTTAATTTCTATATTAGATAAGACTAAATTTAAATAAACTTTATTAATTAATATAATAGAGTAACTGTTATTTAAATAAATATCCGTTTCTTTATTAGATATATAAGAGTATAACGAGCTAAACTAGTGAATTTTAATTATAGTATACTTTTATCCTCGGAAGCCGTAGCCAGGTACCTTAATTTAGTTTAATATAATATTTAACTTTACTAGAATTAGTCTAGTATAAGAAGGTTAGGCTAGTATAATATTAGGTAGTATTTAGGCTAGTTAAGTTAATAGAGCCTCGTCTAGTTTACTAGGCTAATAGCTCTAATAATTTACTTTAGAGGCGACTTTAGCGGAAAGCTTCGACGGGGTATTAAACCGAGTTATAAAAATTCCTATTAAAGGGGGAGTTTTATAACCTAATAAAAAACTTCGGCTAGATTATTTTTATTTAAGGTATTAGAATAATTTATTTCTTAATAAAAAGCTAGTAGTATAATTAGAGTATTTATAATCCGTATTCTTAGGTAGTAACGTAAAATTAATATTTATTAAATCCTATTATAACTCGTTAAGATTATTATAAAGATTATAGAAAACTTCGGAATTCTCTAGTTAATATATATTATTACTTTAAATATAGTACTATTAGAATCTAGTAGATTAATTATATTTATTATCGAAGCCTTCGGTAGTCTCCTTAGTAATAGTTTAATAGGTATATTATAACGAGAATCGAGGCTATCTATTACCCTAAGATCTAGTAAATTTATAAAGTCTATATTAAAATACAGGAGTATAGGACTACTTAGTAACTATTTAGTAAGTAGATACTTGGCAATACTTAGTATTAGGGTCTTACACGTATATTCGCTTTTATCCTCCATAAATAATTAATTAATAAGTATTTCTACCTACTATAATTTAACAGGTTATGAGCCCGGACTCTATATATATATCCGCTATATACTCGCTATATTATCATAGTATCAATAGTAGTAATACGGCGTTATTATATTATTATAACTACGTTTAGAACGACGTACCAGATTACGCTCATAAGAAATTTTTAAAGTAGGGCCTTAGTATATAGAATATAATTCCGCTGGCCCCGCCTCTACTAAGGAATAACTTAATAAATAGTATACGTAACTACCAGAACATCGGTAAATCTTAAAAGTAAATGTTAGTATGCTCTAAGCGCTATCAGCCCTATTAGAAAGCCGTCTACGGGTTTGCGTTGAAACTCCATATTAAATACCGACCCGAGGTTTAGTAGGATTAGTAAGTTAGGGGTCCTGTCAGCAAATAATATTTACTATTAGTAGGTTTAGCAGGTTCAGTAACTCGATAAATCGTTAGTAACTTAAATATCAGACGAATAGGCCCATTATATACCCTATAGTATGCGCATTTGCATGCGCATTGGTATGCGCCATAGTATAGGCCATAGTATGGGCCATAGTATGCCCCATGGCATGCGCAATGGCGTGCGCAGCTTGCGCATGCCATTGAATGGTATGCGAATGGCATACGCAAAGGTATCCTGAATAGCATGCGATATGCGCCCCCCGTAGCAGCCCCTAAAACATCAGACGAAAGCCCCCCATGGCATGCGCAATTATGGCATACGCCAAGGCATGCGCCATGGTATGCGACATGCCATAGTGTTCATGTGCGCATACTCCCCGGATATGCCTGGGTGACGCCCCCGCGAGAACTTTCGCTAAAACTTATTATTCCGGGCCCGGTAGGTCGCTAGCGTTAATAGTTATCGCTAAGGGTCGCTACCGTTAATAGCGTCGATTATAAAACTTTATTTATTTTAGCCCTATTATAGGGCTGAGCTACTGTCAGTATATTAACGGTATATATAAATTATTAAAGTTACTAATCCGGCTAAAATTAACCCGGAGTTATTAAATTTACTAAAAGTAATCTACCCGGACCCTTAATTTACTAAATTTATTAATAAGACGCTAGTAGCCTTATCCGTAAATTAAGACTACTAGTAGTATCCTATCAGTAACTTTTACTTAGAAAAATTACTAATAGGACGCTGCTAGCCTAATCCGCGCGGGCGGTAACTCAGGTTTTAATAGGAGTTTTTGAGATTTATCGATAAATAGTTAATTATATTATATAATATACGCTAGAAAGTAGTTAATCGTTTATATAAAGTTTATATACCGCTAGAAAAATGGCCTAATCGCTAGTAGTCTTACTATAGCTAGAAAATAGTTAATTACTATACTAGGGAGTAGTTAATCGCCGTAATCGGTTAATATTAACGTACTTTATATATACCTAAATAAATACCTTAAGAGTAGTTATATACGATAGTTATTTATTATTATTAATACCTCTATATAACTTATTATAATTATTACTAGCGTACTATAACTTTAAGTTTATAAGGTCTTTTTAAAACCTAGAACAATTATAATTAATTACTATTATAACTTTCTTACCGCCTTAGAAAAACAAGCGTTAGTAGTATTAATAACGTTAGTAGCTAAGAAATAAATTTATAACTCCGTAGTCGGGGGAAAAATACTATAAACTATAACTATAAATCGTAGTTATAACTATAACTTTTATTATTAAAGTAACTATTAAAGCTATTTACCTCTATTTCTTTATATAGGGTAATAGCGAGTTAAACCCTAAATATACTATCCTCTAAACTTCTAGCCTCGTCGTTTAGAACAATTACGATAATAATAATTATTAAAACGAAAATAAAATCTAGAGTAGCTTAAAACTAAACCTCTTTATTTAATTACTAAATAATGATATACCCTCTAAAGACTCTAGCTCCGTATCTTTCGGTAGATTAAATAAATAATCGACTACCTCTATAATAAAATATATACGTACGATAATAAAAGAGACGTTAATATAATATATATATATCGTTATCGATCCGACTCTCTAGCCAGCTTTAATTACTCTAAATTAATACTAGAACCGCCTAATAATATTAAGCTATTCAGCCTTATACCTAGGTTACCGTTAATATATCGGTATTCGTAAAGGTTATTTAGGTATTTACTAAAATCGAAACCTTAAATTTAATAAAAAGCTTTATTAAATAGAAGTAGGATATATATAATAACTTTAATATAATAGATTTATAAAAATACCTCGAAGATCTACTTATTATAACTTTAGAATTAGACGTAGGTAAACCTAACTATAATATCGATACTATATATTAATAGTTCACTAAATAATAAAATAATTTATAATATCCTCCGTCGTATTATCGCCCCTATAATTTATACTAAAATTAAGAATAATAAGGTCGTTATTATAACCTAGACGATTATTATAAACGAATTCAAACCTTATAACTCCGGCTATCTATATAAGGTATTAATTAAACTTAATTAATTTACTACTAGTTAATATAATAGTCTTAGCGACTACGTTAGTAAATTTTAAAAGGCCTATAACGAGCTCTATAACTTTAACTACTTTAAACTTAATAATAACTTTATAGTTTAATAATTCTACCGTAATCTTAACTTTAATTACTAGCGCTACTATATAATACCTTATTCGCTAAAGACTATAACTTATTTAATATTAATAATACTATTAAGACTACTCTAAATATAGCGATCTCTCGCTTCCGTAATATACTATGTTTATAGGCTAGTAGTACTAGTTATAATTAACTAGTATTTATTATATATATTTTAATACTATAACGTGTCCAAGGGCCTAATTAGGAAGGAACTATTTAATTATACCCCTATTATACTAACTTTATTAGGCGGGTATAGTACTATATTATCTATAATAAGCCCTAGTATAATAATCTTGGTTATAATAACCAGCGCGACCGTAGCCGGCGCGGTCGAGGTAGCCGCGGTAAAGGCGGCGGTAGGGGTAATAATAATACTACTATTAAAAATAATAGTAATAATAATAAAAGCTAAAATAATAAGAGTAAGGATAATAAATCCGATAAGTTAAATAAACGCTAGAGGTTTAATACCGAAGGTAATTCTAATTTAGGAAATATAGAATACTACTACGCCTTTATAAATATTATAGTTAATATTTCTAAACTTTAGGTCTTAAATACCGGTATTATTATTTATATTAACTACGATCGCTCTATTTTTATAGAGTATAATAAACTTAAGGGCGCCGATAGTATTAATAATTTTAAGGGCGGCCTGACGTTATATAATAATAACGTTATTCGGCTATTATATTTAGGCGATAAAGGCGTATAATACCTTAAGGTTAATAATATTATATATATTCTTAATAGTAGTTTTAACCTTATTTCTTATATTAAGCTTTAACGAGTTACCTACCCCCTAGGCTTTATTTCTAAAGGGATCTTTATCGGATCTAAAGAAATTACTATAATCTTATAGGACTATAACCTCTATATTCTATATATAAATTAGTAGTAGTTAGTATTAGCTACTATTAACGCTGAAGCCCTAACCTAATAATACGAGAGACTCGGTTATTTAGGGAAAGATAATATAGTACGGTTATTTAAAATAGCTAATAATATTAATTTATTAAAAGTTAAGGGCGATAACGGCTATAAGACCTATAACGTTATAAAGATATATATTTATTCGTATAAGCGCAGCCTACGAAAAGGCCGTTTCGAATATAATATTATTTATAGTAATATTATTAATCTTAGGGCCTATAACTTCGGCTTTATAATTACCTATATTAATAATAAATTTAAATATAATTACTATTATTTCATATTTAATAAAATATGTATATTTAGCGCCTTTTATAGTTATAGGTCCGTTAAAGAATATAACGACTATTATATCCATTACCTCTATACCGATAAGGATCCTATATACGCTAATAAAGCGTTCGCCGATTACTAGTACGAATATAGTATTATCTAAAACTACTTTATCCCTAGGAACCCCTAAATAAATAATATATTAAAATATATTAGTTAAGCCCTACTCTAGAAGGTATATACCCTATTAGATAATAACGGCCTTAATAAAATACTAATTCCAGAGTTTATCTCGACTATAAACTGGCTCCGAAATCGGTTTTTATTATTATAATAGATATTATACCCTATAAAGGCTCTACTAGAATACGTCCTAATTTATCGTATTTACGTAATATTAATTAAATCGGCCTATATTAGGACCGCTATATTATAGGTAAAAACTAGTAGAAATTTACTTAACGTAATATTAAGGGCGCCCTCGTTAGGTATAAGAGTAATTATTTCTATTAAATATTAATATTTACGGGTAAAGTACTCCGCTTTACCTAGGTTTAATAAACCGAGGAGCGCTATATTAAAAATAAATATACTACGGCCTAGGTACCGTTAGTTAATAGAATCTCTAGAATAATTCCCCGTTAAAGGGGCGACGTTATAATAAAATATAAAAATATTTTAAACCTATATAAACCTCCTATTAATATAGAATTAAATATTAACGATTACGGATATAGTAGTAATAACTCTAAATTTATTATAGCCCCTTTATAACAACCTATTAGACGCGCTACGGTTATTAAAGTTAAGAGTTAATATACCTAGCCCTAGCCTATAGGCGCTATAGTCGTTATCAATTATAAATAATATATTATCGCGAGTAATAATACTAAAGTCCTCGAGTTTTAATTTATTAAATAATATAAATCCGGCCTAATATTCCCCTACCTCCGCCTCGCCTGTAATATTAATAAAGGTATTTAATAGGTATCTAGAACTACGCGAATTTACTTTTTACTTTAACCTAATAATACTACTAGCTAAGGCGCTATTATATAAACTATATAAACCTAAGATATATAAAGAAGTTATAATTAATACCCTAAATAAAATATCCTAATAACTCGGTATAAAGGCCGAAATTAATTTACTCTTAATTAATAATACCTAAATATTAATTAACCTACTCTATAATCGAAAAATCCTTCGCGGTAAATAGGTCTATAAACTTAAGCGTAGTATTATTAATAAGATAACTCGCTATAAAGCCCGTTAGGTTATATATAGTTTTAAATAATAATATAAAATCGATTTTAATAAGATATTTACTTTAATAATTAAGCTTATAAACTATAAAGTATTATTCGTTATCGTGGTTACCTACGACCTAGAGTTTAAATAGATAAATATATAAATCGCTTTTTTATACGACCTAATCGATAATAAAATCTATATCGAATAGCCTACTAGTTTCGACGATAATTTAGGCCGTATATACTTTTTAAAACGTACTTTATATAGGTTTAAATAATCCCCTCGAGTATAATATATTATCTTTACGACTTTCCTAGCTAAGCTAGGCTTTATACCCTTAAGTAGTAATTTTAATATATTTCTTAACTATAAAATATAGCTAATAATTATATTATATATTAATAATATACTAATTACCGGCGCCGGTAAAGATATTATTATTTAGTTAAAATAACGCCTAAGCGATAAATATAGGATAATTAACTTTAGCTTTATTACGTATTATTTTAATTTTAAAATATCGCGCGATCGCCCGAATCGTATATTATCCTTTAATTAGGAAATATACCTAGAGCGGGTATTTAAAGATTATAATATATTTAATATTAGGGCCAAACTTATAGGAGTCCTTATAGATTTTATAATTAAATTTATACCGGCCGATAAAGGATATTAAGTTAAACCTACCTCTTTTATTATTTACTAGTTAATCTTTAGCTTATTAATATATACTATAATAAATATACGACCTAATATCGTTTACGCGGTATTAATAATAAGTCGTTATACTTCTAACCCCGACGAATTTTATTAGGCGGCTATAAAACATATCTTCCGTTATTTACGCGGTATATTATACCTGAAGTTAGTCTTCTAGGGTTAACTCGCCCTATTAGAGGGCTATATTAATATTAATTAGGCGGGTAACTACGATATAAAGTATTCTACCTCTAGTTATATATTTAATCTCGGTAGTATAGCTATTAACTAGTAATCTAAATATTAGTTAATTATTATATTATTATCCTATAAAGCCGAATATACGGGCTAGACCTAGGTTATTAAGGAAGTTATCTAGCTTAAAAGGTTATTTAAATAATTAATACCTATTACGCGTATACCCTATTCCGGTAGAGATTTAAACTAGTATATATTAATAGTACTCGTTATTATATTATTTATACTAGCCTCCTACTCCGCTCTACTAGCCTATTTTATACTTATAATAATTATTTTCTATAATAACTAGGGTATTATAACCCTAGTTAAGAACCCCTAGGACTATAACTAAAATATACTAAATATATTACGATTTAATATTATTTCTAGCGCGAAAAAGTCGCGGTAAATAAAATCGAGTTTTACTATATTCCGATTACGGAGTAGATCGCTAATAGCCTAACTAAGGCTTTTTTTAAAATTAAATTTAATATCTTTTATATAGCTTTAGGCCTATAATAAGTATAATTTTATAAAAACTTATTAATACTCCTATAGGAGCCCGTTTACGCTCTTATAAAAATTATCCTATATTTATAAACGTTAAAACGCGGCTCTACGGGCCTATCTAGAGGTTCTATAAACTATATCTTAGTAACCTAACTAGTAATAAGTATTAATATTTAAATTAATATTAATTAATAACTACTATATCGAATACTACTAAACTTTCAGGGCCCTATCTAAGGTCTTTATAGAATATACTCTCTAAATTTCAGCTAAATCGCGTCCGTATATATAGCGGTATATCGTAAAATCGCTTTAGGTACTTTTAGGCCATGTTGGAATATAGGAGTATAGGACTACTTAGTAAGTAGATACTTGGTAATATTTAGTACTAGGGTCTTGCACGCATGTTCGCTCTTATCCTCTATAGATAATTAATCAAGAAGTGTTTCTACCTACTATAATTTAATAGGTTATAAGCCCGGGCTCTACGTATATATCCGCTATATACTCGCCATATCATCATAGTATTAATGGTAGTAATACGGTATTATTACGTTAGTTTAACTGCGCTTAGGACGACGCACCAGATTACGCCTATAAAAAAAATTTAAATAAGGGCCTTAGTATATAGAATATAGTTCCGCCGGCCCCGCCTCTACTAGGGAATAGCCTAATAAATAGTATACGTAACTACTAGAAAGTGGTTAATTATACTATATAATATAAGCTAGAAAGTGGTTAATCGTTTATATAAAGTTTATATACCGCTAGAAAAATAGCCTAATCGCTAGTAATCTTACCATAACTAGAAAGTAATTAATTATTATACTAGGGAGTAGCCAATCGCCGTAATTGGTTAATATTAACGTATTTTATATATACCTAAATAAATACCTTAGGGGTAGTTATATACGATAGCTATTTATTATCATTAATACCTTTATATAATTTATTATAATCGTTACCGGCGTACTATAACTTTAAGCTTATAAGGTCTTTTTAAATTTTAGAATAATCGTAACTAATTATCGCTATAACTCGTTTACCGCCTTAAAAAAATAAGCGTTAGTAGCGTTAGTAGTGTTAGTAACTAAGAATAAATTTATAACTCCGTAGTCGGGGGAAAGAATACTATAATTATAATTATAGGTCGTAGTTATAATTATAACTCCTACTATTAAAATAACTACTAAAGTTATTTACCCTTATTCTTTTATATAAGGTAATAGCGAGTTGAACCCTAAATACGTTATCCTCTAAGCTTTTAACCTCGTTATTTAAAACGACTATAATAACGATAACTACTAAAACGAAAATAAAACCTAGAGTATCTTAAGGCTAAACCTCTTTATTTAATTACTAAATAATAACGTACCCTCTAAAGACTCTAGCTCCGTATTTTTCGGTAGATTAAATAAATAGTCGACTACCTCCGTAATAAGGTATATACGTACGACGATAAAAGAGACGTTAATATAATATACGTATACCGCTATCGATCCGACTCCCTAGCTAGCTCTAGTTACTTTAAATTAATACTAGAACCACCTAATAATATTAAGCTATTCGGCCTTATACCTAGGTCACCGCTAGTATATCAGTTTTTATAAAAGTTATTTAGGTATTTACTAAAATCGAAACCTTATATTTAATAGAAGGCTTTATTAAATGGAAATAGGATATATATAATAACTTTAACGTAATAGACCTATAGGAATACCTCGAAGATCTATTTATTATAGCCCTAGAACTGGACGTAGGTAAGTCTAACTATAATATCGATACTACGTATTAGTAGTTTACTAATAATAAAATAATTTATAATATCCTCCGTTATATTATCGCCCTTATGACCTACGTTAAAATTAAGAATAATAAGGTCGCTATTACAGCCTAGACGATTATTGTAAACGAATTCAAACTTTATAGCTCCGGCTATTTATATAAAGTACTAACTAAACTTAATTAGTCTACTACTAGTTAGTATAATAGTCCTAGCGATTATGTTAATAAGTTTTAAGAGGCCTATAACGAGCTCTATAATTTTAACTACCTTAAATTTAATAATAACTTAATAGTTTAATGGTTCTACCGTAATTTTAACTTTAATTATTAGCGTTACTATAAAATATTCGCTAAAGACTACGACCCTTTTAATACCGACGGTACTATTAAGATTACCTTAAATATAGCGATCTCTCGCTTCCGTAATATACTATATTTATAGGCTAGTAGTACTGGCTATAGTTAACTAATATTTATTATATATATTTTAACGCTATAGCGTATCTAAGGGCCTAATTAGGAAGGAACTATTCGATTATACCCTTATTACGCTGACTTTATTAGGCGGGTATAATACTATACTATCTATAATAAACCCTAGTATAATAATCTTAGTTATAATAACTAACGCGACCGTAGCCGGCGCGGTCGAGGTAGCCGCGGTAAAGACGGCGGTAAAAATAATAATAACGCTACTATTAAAGATAATAGCGATAATAATAGAAGCTAAAATAATAAGAGTAAAGACGATAAATCCGATAAATCAAATAAGCGCTAGAGGTTTAATACCGAAAGTAATTTTAATTTAAGAAATATAGAACGCTACTACGCCCTTATAGGTATTATAACTAATATTTCTAAACTCTAGGTTTTAAATACCGGTACTACCGTTTATATTAACCACGATCGCTCTACTTTTATAAAGTATAATAAGTTTAAGGGCGCCGATAATATTAATAACTTTAGGGGCGGCCTAACGCCATATAATAACGATATTATTCGGCTACTATATTTAGGCGATAAAGGCGTATAATACCTCGAGGTTAATAACGTTATATATATTCTTAATAACGGTTTTAATTTTATTTTTTACGCTAAACTTTAACGAGCTAGCTGCCCCCTAGGCTTTATTTCTAAAAGGATCTTTATCGGATCTAAAGGAATTACTATAGTCCTATAAGACTATAACCTCTACGTTCTATATATAAATTAGTAGTAATTAGTATTAGTTATTATTAATACTAAAGCCCTAACCTAATAGCACGAGAGACTCGGTTATTTAGGGAAAGATAATATAGTACGGTTATCTAAAATAGCTAATAGTATCGACTTATCGAAGGTTAAGGGCGATAACGGCTATAAGACCTATAGCGTTATAAAGATATATATTTATTCGTATAAACGCAGCCTACGAAAGGGCCGTTTCGAATACAATATTATTTATAGTAATATTATTAATTTTAGGGCCTATGGCTTCGGCTTTATAGTTACCTATATTAACCATAAATTCAAATATAACTACTATTACTTTATACCTAATAAAATAGGTATATTTGGCGCCTTTCGTAATTATAGGTCCGTTAAAGAATATAACGACTATTATATCTATTACCTTTATACCGATAAGGATTTTATATACGCTAATAGGGTGTTCGCCGATTACTAGTATAAATATAATATTATCTAGAACTACTCTATCCCTAGGAACCCTTAAATAAATAGTATATTAAAATACGTTAGTTAAACTCTACTCTAGAATGTATACGCCCTACTAGATAATAACGGCCTTAATAAGATATTAATTCTAGAGTTTATCTCGATTATAAACTGGCTCCGAAATCGGTCTTTTATTATTATAATAAATATTACGCCCTATAAAGGCTCTATTAAAATACGTCCTAATCTATCGTATTTACGTAATATTAGTTAAATCGGCCTATATTAAGATCGTTATATTATAGGTAAAAACTAGTAGAAATTTATTTAACGTAATATTAAGGGCGCCCTCGTTAGGTATAAGGGTAATTATTTTTATCGAATATTAATATTTACGGGTAAAGTGCTCCGCTTTACCTAGGTTTAATAAACCGAGGAGCGTTATACTAAAAATAAACGTACTACGATATAAATACCGCTAGTTAATAAGATCTCTAAAATAATTCCCCGTTAAGGGGGCGATATTATAGTAAGATATAAAAGTATTTTAAACCTATATAAACCTCCTATTAATATAGAATCAAATATCGACGATTACGGATATAATAGTAATAGCTTTAAGTTTATTATAGCCCCCTTATAGCGACCTATTAAATATATTATCTCGTTATTAAGGTTAAGAGCTAATATACCTAGCCCTAGCTTATAAGCGCTATAACCGCTACTAATTACGAGCGACGTATTATCGCGAGCGATAATACTAGAGTCCTCGAGCTCTAATTTATTAGACGATAGATCCGGCCTAATATTCCCCCGCCTCCGCCTCGCCCGTAATACTAATAAGGGTATTTAATAGGTATTTAGAATTATATAAACCTACCCTCTCCCCCGACCTAATAGTATTATTAACTAAGGCGCTATTATATGAGTTATACGAGTCTAAAATATATAAGGAAGTTATAATTAATACCCTAAATAAAATATACTAATAACTCGGAATAAAGGCCGAAATTAATTTACTCCTAATTAATAGTATCTAGATACTAGCTAGCCTACCCTATAATCGAAAAATCCTTCGCGGTAAATAGGTCTATAAGCTTAAGCGTGGCGCTACTAGCGAGGTTACTCGCTATAAAGCCCGTTAGGTAGTGCGTAGTTTTAAATAATACTAAAGAATCGATTTTAATAAGACGTTTACCTCTATAGTAAAGCCTATAAACTATAAAGTATTATTCGTTATTATTACGGCGTTCGACCTGGAGCTCGAATAAATAGACGTATAAACTACGTTTCTCTATAGCGAGATCGATAACGATAAAATCTACGTCGAATAGCCTACCGCTTTTAGTAATAGTTTAAGCCGTATATATTTACTAAAACGTACCCTATATGGGCTTAAGTAATCCCCTCGTATATAGTATATTATCTTCATTATTTTCCTCGCTAAATTAGCTTTTATACCCCTAAGCGCGGACTTTAATATCTTCTTTAGTTATAATACTTAATTAATTATTACCCTATACGTCGATAATATATTAATTACTAATGCTGGGAAGGCCGCTATTATTTAGTTTAAATAGCGGTTAAACGATAAGTATAAAATAACTAATCTCGGGCCTATTATTTATTATTTAGGCCTTAAAGTCGCGCGCGATCATCTTAATTATATATTATCCTTTAACTAGGAGGTTTACCTAAAAAGGGTATTTAAGGACTATAATATATAGAATACTAAGGCTAAAGTTATAGGAGTTCTAATAAATTTAATAATTAGGTTTATCTCTACGGATAAGGGCTACTAGGCTGAACCTACCTCTTTAACTGTATATTAATTAGTTATCGGATTACTTATATACGTAATAATAGGTATACGGCCTAATATCGTATTCGCGGTATTAGTAGTAAGCCGTTATACTTCTAACCCCGATGAGACTTATTAGGCCGTAGTTAAATATATATTCCGCTACCTACGCGGTACGCTGACCCTAAAGTTTATATTCTAGGGTTAACTCGCCCTATTAGAGGGCTATACTAATACTAATTAGGCCGGCGACTATAATACGCGATACTCTACCTCTAGCTATACGTTTAATCTCGGTAGTATAGTTATTAACTAGTAATTTAAGCGCTAACTAACCGTTATACTATTATCTTATAAAGCCGAATATACTAGCTAAATATAAACTATTAAGGAAACTATTTAGTTTAAACGGTTATTAAAATAATTAATACCTATTACCCCTATACCCTATACTAGGGGGAAATCTAAAGACTATACGCTAGTACTACTCGCTAACGCACTATATACGTTTATTACCTTTTCAGCGATACCCATATACTTCGTATTTATTATAGTTATCTTTTATAATAACTAGGGTACTATAGTCCTAGCTAAGAACCCCTAAAATTACGGTCGTACTAAATATATTAACTTATAGTATTACTTCTAACGCGAAAAGATCGCCTTAGGCGAAATTAAATTCCGTTATATCTTTATAATAAATTAAATCGTTAATAGGCTTACTAAAGCCCTTCCTAAAATTAAGTTCGATATCTTTCGGGCTACTTTAGGCCTTTAATAGTTTATATAAAAGCCTATTAATACTCTTATAAAAGGATTTTTAAATCTTTATATACTAAAGATACGGCTCTACGGGTATACCCGAAGAGCCGTATTTAGAGTTTAATATATATTTAGTACCTTCCCCGTAAGTTAAAAATTAAGATACGATTTAATACTAACTAATAATTATTTTATAGATTACCGTTAAATCTTTAAGGCCTTATCTAAGGCCTTTATAAAATATACTCTCCAACATCTACAAAAGTGCAAGCGACTCGAATTTGCTCGGAGCGCTCAGGCCCGCTCGCGAGCGCTAAAATAGCTCAGAGCTAATTAAGAATTCTCAGGCCGGCTCAGGCTCGCTCAGGATTATTTAGGATTCTCAGGGCCGCTCAGGGCCGCTTAGGGCCGCTCAGGATTATTTATTTACATGGCCATTACTACTACTATAGATATACGCGTATACATGGCCCTATAGATATGCGCATTCATGGCCATTGCTGCTCCCATAGATATGCGCATACATGGCCCATAGATATGCGCATTCATGGCCCATAGATACGCGCATATATGGCCATTCTTACCCCCATAGATGCGCGCATACCCCCATTTATGGCCTATACATATGCGTATATATGATGTTCCATGATCGCCCTTATCGACGGCAGCGACCCCCCGGAACCACCCCCAACGCCAGTAACTTTTGATTCCCGGATTCAATCGATTCGCGCGAAATCTACGCGGGGGTGACGCCCGGGCTATGCGACTCCGGATATATGGCGACGTTTTGCCAGGTGCAGTTATATGGTGCGCCAGCGACAGAGCCTTGGCCATGAATGAGGGACTTGGCCATGAATGGAATGGGGCTATGGCCATGAATGGAATGGGGCCATGGCCATGAATGGAATGCGCCATGGCCATGAATGGAATGCGCCATGGCCATGAATGGAATAGGGCCATGGCCATAAGTGGGGCCATGCATGGGGGCCATGTTAGTGGCGCATTCTAAATTTAGGCATTCTCACCAGCCAAAAACATTCTCAGGAGCGCTCATGGGGACTAATAACGCTCGAGAGTCAGGACATAATATCACCCCGCTCAACCCAGCTCAACCGGCTCATGTGCGCTTATAGCGCTCAGAGCCTGCCCTACACCTTTGTAGATGAAGTTTTAGCTAAATCGTATCCGTACGTATAGCGGTATATCTTAACTCGCTCTAGGCACTTTTAGGCTATACGCGGCGACGATAAAATCGCTTTATAATTTATCGTTCTTACTCAGCCCTCCTATAACCCTTATTAATAAATATATACGTCGCTAGAATATCCCCTAAGTATCCGTTATAGTTATATATCGTTATAGCCGTAGTACCTAAAGCGGTCCCCGTAGTATCCTAGGCGGTCTTTATACCCTTCTATTTTTAATAATTTTTTCGTGGTATTTATATCGTTTATTAATACTCCGACCTAGTTGCCACCTAAATTTGGCGTGCATAGGTTAACTATTAAATAAAATTTTCAAAATACCGTATTTTATTAAAAAACGGAATTTTGCTAGCTTGGCCCCCACCGACATGGCTTAGCCCCATAGCTTGGCCCCTATTAATCATAGCTTAGGCCCATAACTTAGCCCCTATAAACCAAGGGTTTGGCCCCTATGGCTCATCATAACGACCCCAAAATAGGGGGAATACAGGGCTATTTTAGAGACTTCTTAATAGAGGATTTGGTTCGAGTGGGAGTATTAGAATATAGGAGTACAGGACTACTTAATAAGCAGATACTTACTAATACTTGGCATTAGGGTCTTACACGCATATTCGCTCTTATCCTCTATAGATAATCAATCAAGAAGTGTTTCTACCTACTACAGTTCAACAGGCCATACGCGGCGACGATAAAATCGTTTTTTAATTTATCGTTCTTATTTAGCCCTCCTATAATCTTTATTAATAAATTTATATATCGCTAGAATATCCCCTAAATATCCGTTATATTCATATATTATTATACCCGTAGTATTTAAAGGTCCCCGTAGTATCGTAGGCGGTCCTTATACCCTTAATAATCGCTTCGCCGTAGAATCTTATAATATCCGACTATTTCTAATAATCTTCTTATAGTATTTATATTATTTATTAATATCCCGACCTAGTTACTACCTAAAATTAGCGTGTATAGGTTAATTATCAAATAAAAATTTTAAAATACCGTATTTTATTAAAAAACGGAATTTTTCTCCTTTAGCCTCTACCGACGTGACTTAGCCCTAAAGTTTAGCCCCCACCGATATAACTTAGCCTTAAAGTTTGACTTTTACCGACGTAGTTTAGCCCTAAAGCTTAGCTTTAAAGTTTAGCCCCTACCGACGTAACTTAACCCTATAGCTTAACCTCTACTAATTATAGCTTAGGCCTATAACTTAACTTTTATAAATTAAGATTTTAGCCTCTATAGCCTATTATAACGACCCTAAAATTAGGGGAATACGGGGCTATTTTAGAGAATTCTTAATAAAGGATTTTGTTCGAGTAGGAGTATTAGAATATAGGAGTATAAGACTACTTAATAATTATTTAGTAAATAGATACTTAGTAATACTTAGTATTAAGGTCTTATATATATATTCGCTTTTATCCTCTATAGATAATTAGTTAAGAAGTATTTCTACTTATTATAGTTTAATAAAGTTAGTTTATTAATTATTAATAAACTATTTAGCTAGCTATAATAGCGTCGAATATAATATTATAGAAGGCTTTAATAAAGGCCTAGTAGTTTAATAGAAAAGTAATATAGCGAAAGTATTAATGTAATTATACTGGGCTTTAACGAAGAAGTACTATATTGAACTAGTATTAATACTAGAGGATAACGTTAATACTTTAGTAAAATAAAGAATAATATTTTATAAAGCCTTTAATAACGTTATCGTTACTATTATTATTATAGTAAGGTAGTTATTATAGTGAGGTAGAAAGATAGTCTATTAGTTTTATTAGGAAAGATCTTAAATATTTATTACTTATTAAGACTTTATTAAACTAGTAAGAGCTAGCTAACCTATAATAAATATAAATTATATATAATTAAATATAAAATCTTTATATCGATTAGTATAACTAGTAGAAAGTATATATTATTTAATAATTAAGATATATTCGTTAAAATAATAAATTTCTTTCTTTAGTTTAGTTATTCTCCGTATTTATATTTTATAAAGTTATAATTATTATACGCGTTAAGTTTAGTATTATAAAGATTAAAGATATAAATCTAAATCTTTATTATATCCGCTATACTCTTTATATATTTATGTTGAATATAGGATAGGTAGAAACACTTCTTGATTAATTATCTATGGAGGATAAGAGCGAATATACGTGTAAGACCCTGATATCAAGTATTGCTAAATATCTATTTACTAAGCAGTCCTGTACTCCTATATTCTAATACTTCTACTCGAACGAAATCCTTTATTAAGAAGTCTCTAAAATAGCCCCGTATTCCCCCCATTTTAAGGTCGTCATAATGGGCTATAGGGGCCAAAACCATGATTTATAGGGGCCAAGTTATGGGCCTAAGCTATGATTAGTGAGGGCCAAGCTATGAGGTCAAGCCATGTCGGTAGGGGCCAAGTTATAAGGCTAAGGGAGTAAAATTCCGTTTTTTGACAAAACACGGTATTTTGAAAATTTTATTTGATAGTCAACCTATGTACGCTAAATTTAGGTAGTAACTAGGTCGGAGTATTAATAAACGATATAAATACTATAAAAAGATTATTAGAAATAACCGGATACTATAGGGTCCTACGGGGAATCGATTATTAAGGGTATAAAGACCGTTTAGGATACTACGGGGACCGCGTTAAATATTATAATAATATATAATTATAACGGATATTTAGAGGATATTCTAGCGACGTATATATTTATTAATAAAGATTATAAAAGGGCTAAATAAAAACCATAAATTATAGAGCGATATTATCGTCGCCGTATATAACCCAAACGTATTTAGAGCGGATTAGGATATATCGTTATATATACGGACGCGATTTAGCTAAAACTTAGAGAGTATACTTTATAAAGACCTTAAATAAGGCCCTAAAAATTCGGTAGTATTCGATATAATAGTTATTAATTAATATTAATTTGAATATTAACGTTTATTATTAGTTAGGTTATTAAGATATAGTTTATAGAGTCTCTAGATAAACCTATAGAGCCTCTAGATAAACTTATAAAGCCGTATTTTATATTTATAAATATAGAATAACTCTTATAAGAGTATAAATAAACTTTTATAAAAGCGTTAATAAATATTTATAAAAGGTAATTATTATAAGTCTAAAGTTATATAAAAGGTATTAAATTTAATTTTAAAGAGAACTTTAGTTAGGCCGTTAACGATCTACTCCGCCGTCGGAATATAGCGAAACTCGATTTCGCCTACTACGATTTTTTCGCGCTAGAAATAATACTAGATCGTAATATATTTAGTACGGTTATAGTTTTAGGGGTTTTTAGCTAGGGTTATAATACCCTAGTTATTATAAAAAATAATTATCGTAAATATAAAATAAATTAATAGAGCGGAGTAGGCGGTTAGTGTAAATAATATAATAACGAGTACTACTAACGTATACTAGCTTAAATCTCTACCGGAATAAAATATATACGTAATAGATATTAATTATTTAAATAGTCTTTTAAGCTAGATAACTTCCCTAATAATTTATATCTAGCCCGCGTATTCGGCTTTATAAGATAATAATATAATAATTGGTTAACGCTTAGACTACTAGTTAATAACCGTACTACCGAGATTAAATATATGATTAGAGGTAGAATACTTTATATTATAGTTACCCGCCTAATTAATATTAGTATAGTTCTTTAATAGGGCGAGTTAACCTTAGAAGACTAATTTTAAATATAATATACCGCGTAAATAACGGAAGATACGTTTTATAACCGCCTAATAAGATTTATCGGGGTTAGAAATATAACGATTTATTATTAATACCGCGTAAACGATATTAGGCCGCGTATTTATTATAGTATATATTAATAAATTAACGGCTAATTAATAAATAGTAAAAAAAATAGGCTTAACTTAATATCCTTTATCGGCCGGTATAAATTTAATTATAAAGTTTATAAGGACTCCTATAACTTTAGCTTTAATATTATATATATTATAATCTTTAAATACCCGCTTTAAGTATATTTCCTAGTTAAAGAATAATATATAATTAAAACGATCGCGCGATACTTTAAAACTAAAATAATATATAATAAGACCGAGGTTAATTATTCTATATTTATCGTTTAAGCGTTATTTTAGTTAAATAATAATATCTTTACCGGCGCTAATAATTAATATATCGTCGATATATAATATAATTATTAGCTATATCTTATAATTAAGAAATATATTAAAATTAATATTTAAAGGTATAAAGCCTAACTTGGTTAGGAAAGTCGTAAAGATAATATATTATACTCGAGGGGATTATTTAAATCTATATAAAGTATATTTTAGAAAGTATATACGACCTAAACTATTATCGAAACTAGTAGGCTATTCGATATAGATTTCATTATTAATTAGGCCGTATAGGAAAATAGTTTATACGTCTATCTATTTAAACTTTAGGTCGTAAATAACTATAATAATAAATAGTATTTTATAATTTATAAACTTAATTATTAAAGTAAACGTCTTATTAAAATCGATTTTATATTATTATTTAAATTTACGCACTACCTAGCGAGTTTTATAACGAGTAATTTCATTAGCGGCCTTATATTTAAGCTTATAAACCTATTTACCTCGAAGTACCTTTCGGTTTCGAGGTAGATTCGATAGTATCTAGGTACTATTCGTTAAAAGAGAGTCGATTTCGGTATTTATACCGAGTTATTAGTATATTTTATTAAAAGCGTTAATTATAACTTCCTTATATATTTTAGGCTCGTAGAGTTCGGTAGGTAAAACTTTTATAAATAAAGTTAATAAATTAAAAGATAAAATAAATATACGAAACTCTAGATATTTATCTAGAGTTATTAGTATTATAAACGTATTAGCGCTAGAGCTAGAAGAACGTTAGGCCGGTTCTATATTAAATTCGGAATCTATATTTTCTAGTATATTTACGCGAGTTAATTCCGATTTAGGGTCGCTAAGGTTTATATATAACTATTATAACCGCTACGCTAGTTATAAATTTAGTATAGGTAATTTTAGCCTAGGTCTTAATAATATTATATATTTAATTAATCGCTATAATAGCGGTAAGAATTAAATAATATTATTAACCGATTTAGGTTAGGTAGCTTTACTTCTATTATAACTAGCGCTATAATTATTAATATTAGATTCCGAGTTAGTTTATTACTTATATAGGTTTAAAGAGCTCTTTCGTTTTACTATAATATCGCCCCCCTGTCGAGGGACTATTAGCGAGATCTTATTAACTAATAATATAACTATACTCCGTTTATTATTATTAGTATATTCTTCAGTCTATTATATTTAGGTAAAGCGAAGTACTTTATCTATAAATATTAATATATAGTAGAAATAGTCACCTTTATAGCCGATAAATATACCCTTTTTACTATAATCGGTGAATTTTTATTAGTTTTCCTCTATAATATAGCGTTCCTAATAGATACCTATTTAACCGATATTACGTAGATATAATAAGTTAGGGCGTATACTAGTGGAGGCCTAATAAAGTATAACGTTTATCGTAGATATAAAAGAGCGGTTTCGGAGCTAGTTCGTTATAGCGATAAATTTTAAAATAAGTTTATTATCGAGCCCGTTATTAACTAGTAAACTATATACCCTCTCGAGTAAAATTTAACCGACGCGCTTTAATATACTATTTATTTAGGGGTTACTAGGGATAAAATAGCTCTAAATGATATTATATTCGAAATAATAATTAATGAATACCCTATCGGTATATATAGGATCTTTATCTATATAGAGGTAATGGATCTTATAGTCTCCGTATTCCTTAACGCTTTTATAGCTACGGAATACACCGAAGATACCTATTTTATAAGAGATAAAGTAGTAATAACTATATTTATATTTATCGTTAATAAATATTATTATAAAACCGAAATTATAGGCTCTTAAGTTAATAATATCGTTATAAATAATATTATATTTAAATCGTCCTTACCGTAGGTGGCGTTTATATAAATATATATATATTTTAATAACGCTATATATTTCGTAATTATTATCCTCTTTAACTTTGGATAGGTCGATTTTATCGGTTATTTAGGATAAATATATAATATTATCTTTACCTAGGTAGCCGAGTCTTTTATATTATAAAGTTAAGGCCTTAACGTCTATAATAAATAGAGCGAGTTAATTTTATTTATATATATATAGGACGTAGAGATTATACTCCTAAAGGGTCGTAATAATATCTTTAGATTTTATTAAAATCCCCTTTAAAATAAAGCCTAGTATATAGTTAGCTCGCTAAAGTTTAGTAGACGAAATAAGATTAAAACTACTATTAGGAATATATATAACGTTATTAATTTATAGATACTAGATATTATTATTACCTAAATATAATAATTTAATAATTTCGTTATCATATAGTATTAGCCTACCCCTAAAATTATTAATAATATCGGCGCTCTTAAACTTAGTATATTCTATAAATATAAAGCGATTATAGGTAATATGGATAGTATAACCGGTATCGAATATCTAGAGTTAGGAGACTTTAGAGTTAATACCGTTTAAGGTATAGTAGGATTTTATATCTCCTTCGGTATCGGCTCTAGCCCGTTTATAGGGCGACTTATCTTTATTCCTATTATTATTACTATTTTTAATAGTATTATTATTACCTTTATTACCTCTACCGCCGCGGTTACCTCGACCGCGGCGGCTACGGTCACGCTAATTATTATAGCCGAGATTATTATATTATAATTTATTATAGGTAGTATAGTACCTAGCTTATTTTACGAAGTCGATATAATATAAATAAAGTCGAATAATTCTTTCCTAATTAAACCTTTAAACTCGTTATTAAATATTATAAATAACGAGAGCGAGTTAACTAGTATCAACGGTACTAGCCTAAAGATATAGGGTATTATAAAAGCGAGAGATTACTATACTAAAAGATATCTTAGTTATACTATTGGTATTAAATAAATTATAATCTTTGGCGAAGGATTTATAATACCGTTAATATTTAATATTAAGATTACGATTAAATTTATAAATTATAACGTTATTATTAAGCTTAAGGTAATTAAACTTATAAAACTCGTTATAAATAACCTAAAATTTACTAGTATAATCGCTAGGGCTATCGTAATAAAAAATAATAAATTAATCAAGTTTATTTAGAGTAATATATAAATAGCCGGAGCTACGGGGTTTAAATTTATTTATAATTATTAGTTAGGCTTATAAAGTCATCTTTTTAGTTTTAATCTTTATATATATTACCGGACTAACGGTATAACGAAAAATATTATAAATTATTTTATTATCGCTTAATTATTAGTGCGCAGCTTCGACTATATAATTAGGTTTACTAGTATCTAGTTCCAGAGTCTTAATAAAAGGATCTTCGAGGTATTTTTATAAATTTATAATATTAAAATTATTACGTATCTTTTATTTCTATCGGACGAAATTTTTTATAAAGTTAAATTTTTCGACTTTATCGAATACTTAAATAACTTTTAAGTATCATAATATAATAGCGGTATTCGAGGAGTTAGGCTAAATAATTTAGTATCGCTAGGTAGTTCTAGCGCTAACTTGTCTATAAAATAACTAAAGGTAGCTAGCGAATTAAATTAATAATAGTATTTATATACTTTATCGTCGCACCTTTTATCGTTATATACTTTTATATAAATTTTCTTAACCGTACGCTAGGTCCGTTAAAATATACGGGTTGAAAATTTCTAAAAAATATATTAATACTTAATTATAAAACGAGGTAACTTAGGCCTAGACGGTTATTATTTCCGTTTTAATAATCACTACTATTATAATTATTCTAAACAACGAGGCTAGAAATTTAGAGGATAACGTATTTAGGGTTTAACTGGTTATTACTTTATATTAAAAAATAAGAGTAAATAACTTTAATAGTTATTTTAATAATAGGAGTTATAATTATAACTACGATTTATAATTATAGTTTATAATGTTTTTCCCCCCGATTACGGAGTTATAAGTCCGTTTTTAATTATTAATACTATTAACGCTATTAACGTTTATTTTTAAGGCGGTAAGCGAGCTATAACGGTAATTAATTACGATTATTCTAGGCTTTAAAAAGACTTTATAAACTTAAAACTATAATACGCTAGTAATAATTTTAATAAGTTATATAGAGGTATTAATAATAATAAATAGTTATCGTATATAGCTACCCCTAAGGTATTTATATAAATATATATAAAGTACGCTAATATTAGCCGATTACGGCGATTAGTTACTTCCTAGTATAGTAATTAACTATTTTCTAGTAGCGTACTTCGTTTATTAGTTATTTTCTAGCGGTGTATAAACTCTTTATAAACGATTAGCCACTCTCTAGTATATACCATATAGTGCGATTAGCTATTTTTAGTAGTTATATATACAGTTTGTTGGGCTATTTCCTGGTAACGGTAGGGCCGGCGGAACTATATTTTAGGTACCAAGCCTTAATTTACCGTCTAGAAGAAAAATTCTGTACGGGCGTAATTTAGTGCGCGCTATAAGAGCGTAGTTACAACGTAACTATACTATATTACTACTATTATTTATTATAGAATAGGGAGTACGTAGCGGCTAGATATATAAAGCCCGGGCTTATAACCTATTAAATATAAAATAGGTAGAAACACTTCTTAATTAATTATCTATAGAGGATAAAAGCGAATATACGTGCAAGACCCTAATACTAAGTATTACTAAATATCTACTTACTAAGTAGTCCTGCACTCCTATATTCCAATAATTTGTATATTATAGAGTACGAAACCTAAAGTCTAATTAAAAATTAATAATATATTAATTATCCTCTTTCTAGTATTATTATTAATAAAATATATACCTAATAACTTTAGTAAAATATTGTATTTTTTCCTTTATATTAAAAATATAAATATTATTATTTAAATAACCTAACGGGGGCTAAAATCTATAAGAGTATATCTACTTTAATAAAAAGACCGTAGTAATATATTTAATAAATATAATAAATAAGGCGCTTTAATTATAATATTCTATTTTAAAGACTCGATAAATATTAAAAATCCTAAATTAAAAAACTCTATTATCTTTAGGAACTAAGATACCCGCGTATTAAAAAACTTCCTTAACTACTTTAATTTTATATAAAAAAATTATTATTGGATCGGATCCGTTTATTTTAAATATTTTATTTTATTTTTTATTATTTAGAGCTATCTTATTGAAGTTACGCGAGAGTAAAACTAGTAATTAATTTATTTTCAACCAAGATTTACTAGAAATCAGTATTGAATGTCCGTCTAAATTGATTAATACTTTACTATTTAATAAGATAAATAGTAAGTTCTTATAAATAGTTTATTTAATTATTATTCTATATAATCTCTATTAATAATCTACTAAGAATAAAAGGAAGTTAATAAATAGTTAATAGATTATTAATACGTTATGAATAGTAACTTAATAATAAATATATAAAAAATTATTAAATGAACTATAAGTTATTAGCTAGTTTAAATCTAACTTCTAAATTAAATAAACTAATAGTTTATTAGAGGCGTACTAGGTTATAGATAAAATAAATTTAATAAGGTCTTTAGGTAAGGCTGAACTTGGCTATTTATAAATACGCTATTAATAAGATACTATCGTTTTATTACGAGAGTATCGCTAAATTCGTTACGCCATTATTAAAAATCATTTAATATATCTATTATAATCTATTAATTTATACTAGGAATCCACGGTAGATCTATATTATACCGTATTATTTTAATAATTTTATTTTATTCTACGTGGTAGTTACTTTAAGAATACGAGTATTTAGTAGATACCGTTTCGCTATTACTACTACTACTACTACTACTACTAAAGCGTACCGGTTATGATACCGCTAGTTAATATCTTTAACGATAACTTTAAGAAGGGTTAATATAGTTACAACGTTTTATCGCTTTACCTACTTTAGTTCTTTACCTACTTTATCGCTTTACTTATCTTACTTATTTTAGCTCCTTAGTTTTTTAGCTCCTTAATTTTCTTAGCTTTTTAATTACTTTAGTTTTTTAAGTCTTTAGTTCTTTAATTATCTTAATACCCTAACTACCTTAATTTAGAAGAATTAAATAACTTTTGTCCTATCTTATAGTCGGAAGTTTATAGATCGAAATCTTTTCGATTAATCTTATATAGTTATAGAATATTTAGTAGTAGACTTCCGATATATCTAGATAATATAATTTAATTTAAATAGGGGCTAGCGGTTATTCTAGGCTAATATCGAGAAAATAGTATATAGAAAAGAAAAAGGGAAAAAGTCTTTTAGTTAAATACTAGTTTAATATTATACTCCTCGGCGCGGCGAATATTATTAAGAAAATAATATATATAAATAAGAGAATGGCCTATTAAAGAGCTAGCTAGATCGATATAATATTTAATTATTCTTAGATAAATCTTCCCTTTAAGCTCCGCCGTTTATTATAATACTAGGATATATAGCGCTATATAGATAAAGGCTCTTTATAGCGAAGTATTTCTTATTCTAGAGGAGTTACCTCTATAGGAGACGTATTTAAAGGAGTTATAATTAAGGAGAATTTATCGAGGGAACTATAAAGCTATAACTCTAAAAATGAAAATTTAATTAATACTTACTTTAGGCTCTCGGCGTTAGTTATTTACCTATTAAAATTAAATATCTTAAATACTAGGACGGTAGAATAACACTTAATTATTTATACCTAGTAGCGGAATTAGCCGTAATATTAAACTATAAATTAAATTATTTAATAGAAGTTCGATAAAAAGAGGGACGGCTAGTATCTTAAATAATTTAAATATATCTAGATATCTTAGGAAAATAGCGGCCCTAAAAAAGAAATAATTAATATTATATTTAAAATAGGGAAGGGAGAGACCGACCTTTATAAAATCGATTTAATAAAAAAGTTTATTCTATTTTATATAACTTTACCTTAATAGTGGGCTCGTAATTATAAATATCGAGATTATATATTTACTTTTTATTTTATACTAAGCCTTAGTAATATACTTCCTTCGTACCTAACTTTTTTCTTTAGTTATATTTAAAATCCTACTCGGCTCTTACTCGTGCTATACTTTATAGAATTCGATATATTATATTCGTTAATAGGGCGCTATATCTTATTAGTTAAATAAACTAGAGTAATTAATAAAACCGCGTCTAAAGAGGGTTCTATAATATTTAGGAGAGTTTATTATTTAGAAGTTAATATTAGAGCTAGATAATGTTATAATATATTCTCTATAGTAATACTAGCTATTAGAAAATTACTCTTATTCGAATAATTTAAAGAGTCGTTTTTATATTTACTCCGCCGACCTATCTAGTTAATAAACTATATATATCTATAAAGTATCTTTTCCTAGAAATTTTCCCTTATTATAGTCCGCTATTTTATAATAACTAGATTTAATAGAGTTTAAGGAGCGTTCCTTTAATCTCTTCTTCTAATATAATCTTTTATCCGTTATTATATATATTTAGGTATAGTTAATAAAGGACTCGTTATCGAGGCGCCTAAAACTAGGACTAGAGCTAGTAATCTTATATTATGAGTATAGAATAGCGTCCTTACTCGATACCGGCGTTTCTTATATATAATATAATAGTATTATTATATATAAAGTATTATAGGATATTCATAATATTAAGTAGTTACTAGTAAAAATATTAAGATAGATTTTTAGTATTAAGATTTAGAGTTAAGGCTCTACGGCGCTACCCGTAGAGCCTCGGTTTAATATTTTTATAATATTATTCGCGTAGTATTTTATAATATATAATATAATATCTACTACTCTATAATAGAATAAAGGAAGTACGGAGAGTTGAATAATATCTAGTTTAAATATAATCTAGTTTTTATTAGAACTAGGAGTTATATAAATTAAATATTATACTCCTAGTATAGAAATAAAATTAAACCGCCTCGCTCTAACTTTTTTCTACTATTATCCCGTAAAACCCGATTAATAGGTAAGATATAGTATTTTTTATAATTAATACGAGGGAGCCCGATTATCCTCTTTTTATTTAATATTTAAAGTAATAACGTTTATAGAATATTATTAAACTTACGTTCCTTAAAGTCTTTTATTAGTAAATTTTAAAAACTCCTACTAAAACCCTAGTTACCGACCGCGCGGATAGGGCTAGTAGTGTCCTACTAGTAACTTTTACTAAAAAAAGTTATTAATAAGATATTATTAGTAGCCCTAATTTACGAATAAGACTACTAATATCCTATTAATAGGTTTAGTAAATTAGGGGTCCGGGTAGGTAACTTTTAATAAATTTAATAAATCGGGGGTTTAAATAATATCCTATTAATAACTCTAGGTAAATTTTAGTAGGATTAATAAATTTAGTAATTTATATATACCGTTAATATATTAATAGTAGCCAGCTTTATTATAGGGCTGAAATAAATAAAGTTCTATAATCGTCGTTATTAACGGTAGCGATCTCTAGCGACGATTATTAACGCCAGCGACCTACCGGGCCCGGAATAATAAATTTTAGCGAAAGTTCTCGCGGGGGCGTCACCCGGGCATATCCGGGGAGTATGCGCACATGAATACTATGCTATTTCGCATGCCATAATTGCGTATGCCATGGGGGGCTTTCGTCTGATGTTTTAGGGGCTGCTGCGGGGGGCGTACATCGCATGCTATTCAGGATACCTTTGCGCATACCATTCGCATGCCATTCGTATGCCATTCAATGGTATGCGCAAGCTGCGCACGCCATTGCGCATGCCATGGGGCATACTATGGCCCATACTATGGCCTATACTATGGCGCATACCAATACGCATTTGCATGCGCATGCTATAGGGCATATAATAGGCCTATTCGTCTGATATTTGAGTTACTGATTATTTATCGAGTTACTGAACCTGCTGATAGTAAGTACTATTTATTAGTAGGACCCTACCCGGACCCCTAATTTATTAATCCTATTAAACCTCGGGTCGGTATTTAATAATTCGATATTCTAAAACCTTATATTATAGATCGATTAATATAGATACTAGTTTAGACTAGGGAGTTATAAAAATTAAAGTATAAAAATTTAAATATAAAAACCTAAATATAAAAAACCTAAATATAAAAAACCTAAATATAAAAAATTTAAATATAAAAAACCTAAATATAAAAAGTTTAATTACGAAAAATCTAAATATAAAAGTTTAATTATAAAAAGTTAAAAATAGTAAAAACTATATTTATTAAAGTTGAATTAATTATAAAGGTCTTATTTAATAAAGTTTCCATTATACTTTAAGATTCTATTACTCTAAGATTTTATAATTTACTTTTTTATAAAGGCTAGCTTCTAGTACTACTATATATTATAATTACGAAGGAGAGTTACGCTCCGTTTATTATAATCTATCTTATATACCTTCTAGAGTATAGTATAGAAGGGATCGATAAAAGCTAATTAACCTAATTATAAAAATTATTATAACTTATCGCGAATATAAAACCGATCTAGATATAATAAGGCGATAGGGTTCTCGTATTTCTTTTCTCTTAATATTATAAATCGCGAATCGTTATACTCGTCTTCTATTTTAGACTTTTTAGAACTAGAATATAGTAGTAATATATCTAGTAGTACTAAATAACACCGATTAATTTTAAATATTATTAATATAACATTAGGCTCTATATAGTTAAAAGCTCTAGTAAGAATAAATTCAATAATTTAATATATAACTTCTTTAGCCATAAGTATTTTAGTAATATTACGATAATTAATATATAGGATATCCGCCTTAAACCGCCTAGTAAAAGTTAGTAAAGTAATTAAAATATAAATTTATTCGAATAAAGTTTAAACCTATATTTATCCTCGCCCGAAAAAGTAACTAGGTTATTTAATATTATATACTTAAATATAATATCCTCAAAATATAAATTAATATAAATATTTAGCCGACTCATAAAGTTACGATATACTCGAGTCTTTTTTAAAATCTTACCTCTAGGTATCTTAAAAGTCTTTTTTAAAATATTATATTTAAACTTCTCTAATTAACGTAACTCGCTATTTTCGTAGCCTATACTAGTCTCTAAAATAGTATCTAGCGATACTATATAAAAAGAGATCGGGGTTTCGCCTTTTTTAAAATCTAATAATAATATTAACGCTACGTATTAAAATAATCTTTAAAACGCTTTTCGAGTTTTAATTATAGAGATATATAATTAATCCCTTTAGTCTAACGTTATATTAAGGAATAGTATTATTATATTTAATTAAGTTATTAACGTATAATAATAGACTATATAATTAATAGTACGGAGTTTATAAGCGGGGACTATCGTCTCTTCGACTACTTTAATATATAATAACTAAATCTATTTATTTTAAAGCTAGGTACGAAGAAGGATAAGAGTAATAATCGAGAGTCTAACGGATTCTTATATACGATAATTTTATAGATATTTTATTAATAATTATAGACGACCCTAACTAGGTAGAAATAAGAAATATTTAAATTTAATAATATATATAGTCTTACCTTTATCGGTTAGAATAGTATCGACTAGATAATATTATACTTATTTTATAATCCTAGTAAGTTTAGAATAAACTATATCCGTCGGCCGAGATTTAATAATATTTAATACCGGTAAGATATTAATTAAAGGCGTTTATTCTACTACTATTCTTAGTCCTTTTAAATATATAATATTATAAGATAATTCGGCTACTATAACTCGCTTACGAATAACCGTATAATAGTAACGGGTATTTAAAGTAGTATCGAAAGCAAGGTCTTTTTTCTATACTTTTATAACGAGGTATTTACTATAACTATAATTAGATAAGATACTCCTAAATCCCGAATTTTCTTATTATTATTTTATATCTCCGATATATACTAAAGTAAATACGTAAAGCTATATTTATATACTATTAATATTAATAACTATTTCTTTTTTAAATATTAATAGACTCGGTTCTAAAATCTTAATTATATCTTTAAATTTTACTATATATAGCCTAAGGTATAATAATAAGATATTCGCTCGGCGCTTTCGCTCTCGCTAGTTTATACCCACTATAATTATATAGATTCTAAGAATGGATCTATATATATTACGGAATAAACCGAATACGTTAATGAAGTTAAATAGGGGTATTAAAATATAAATATCTTTAGATAATTGAATTAGATATTAATATTTATAAATAACTAGTTCTAGATACCCCCTATAGGCCGGTGAAAACTATAGTATACGAGTTAATTTATCGCGGTAGTTATATATATTTCGAATAATAATTCGTTTTATATACTTAGTTAATTAACTCCTTTTAGTAAAGTTTAGGCCTTAGTATAAATGATTAAAATAAATATTCTTTTCGAGTAATATTACTTAGTCTTAGTAAAGTCTTTTAAAAACCTTATTTAGTAGGAAATACTCCTCGCTTTTAATACTAGAAATTATTAGGTAATTATTATTTATAAATTCGAATTTAGATATATTAATTAGAGGATTTACTATAAATCGAATCGCACTTTTTTAAGTACTTTTAGTTATATTAATATAGTCTTTCCTAACCGCGAAGATACGATTAAAATACCTAAATTAAGAGTTATAATATTTATATTTCTTTTTATTATAAATATAATAAATATAGTCGGATAGAAAGATAATAGTCGATTTATTACTAATTATAATATACTCGCTAGAATAAACTTAAACCGAATACGCCTATATATAAAAATTAAATAATTCTAATAATATATCGATAAAGTAAACTATACCTCTATATATTTTCGCGGCGATAGTATTTAACGATAAAGTAATTTTAAATAAATTTATAAAGTTAAAGAAATAGAGAGCTTTTATAGAAGATTTATTAATACCCAGTTCTTATAATTTATAGGTCGGTAGATACTTTACTTCGATAAATAACTCCTATTTTCGTAGCTTTATTCGTAGTAGTTATTTAATAACGTATTTTTTAATAATAGAAACTATACGAGGTAGTTATCTTAGATATTTAATATTATCGATAAACGCGAAAATCTTAAGGAGACTCTAATAATTATATTTTATAATACTAGAGACTTAATATTATAGGTTAAATACTATACTAAATTTACTTAACCTAAAGTTCGCTCTTATATATATAACCTCCTTAGATAGATTAGTAGTAGATAGGCGGCGCGATAGTAGAAATATACTAGAGGCGCCGTTATTATATAAAGGTAATACTAGTTTATTAAAATTATTAATAAAATCCTAGATAGGTAGTTCGGGGGATAATAAGACCTCTAATATCTCTAAAGGTACCGGCTAATTATTAATACTATCTTAATAATTAAGAAATTTATATATAGGGTCGAATTCGTCCGTATCGTTAATAAAATCGTATAAGGAATTAGTAATATTAAGAATATCTTTAAAAATTAGCGAATTTAATTTCAGATATATAATTTAAAAGATATAATATAGATTTACCTACTAGCCTAGTTTTATAATATTATTAAGAATTATAGAGTATTTATTAACTATATCTTAATTAAAGAAAACTAAAAATTCTTCTTCGCTAAGCGCTAATTATTTAAGTAGATCTTTAATATCTTTTTTTAAATATACTCTTTTAATACTTCTCGTAATTCGAATTTATCGAGGGTCTATATTAATTAATAAATTATTATAATATCTTAGTTATTAAGGCTAAGAGATAAATCCGCGAGGTATAATAAAAATAAATTTAGAAATAACTCTATAATATAGAGTATTAGTATTTAATAGTTAGACTATAAATAGTATAAAAATATTTTACCGCTAGATAGTTATTATCGATTACTCTACCTTTAGTTAAGTTATTTAGGTTATACTTCTTTAATTTCTTTAATTTATCTAGCTCTCCTAATAAAGTAATATATATAATTATAATTTTAAAGAATTTCTTTTTTTATACCCGAATACTTATAGCCCGCCGTTTATTATAAAGAGATCGGAGAGGAAATATCCTCCTCCGTATTTACTTTATATAGCCGATTATATAGAGCTAGAGTATAATAATTTAGAGAAGTAGTAAAGAGACTACTAAATTATTAATTTAGTATATACTACTACGGGTATTATACTTATAATACGGCGCTAGCTAGTAGTAATTCTAGGCTTAATATATAATATTCCTAAACGTAATATAAAAGTATAGGTCTTATAGACGGCGTTATAAATAATCTATATATAAACGATATTAATTATAACTAGTAATTAGAAAAAAATATTAAAAAATATTAAATTTAGTAGGGTTAAAGTCGCTAATTCGATAGAGTTAAAACTAGTTTAGTAAAATTCTCCGTTTATTAACCCTGTTATTTTATATCTATACTAAACCTTCTCGCCTTCTATTTATACTATAGGTATTAATTAAACTCTAATTATATATCTTCTTTATATAGTTATAATTAAAATCACGAAGAATACGAAGAAGATTATTATTTAAAATTAGTAATTTAAAAGTTAATTTAAAACCTTAAATTATATAAAAGTCGCTCTAGAATCCTAGTCTTAAGGTTTAAATAAAAAACGAAAGACCCTAGATATAATACCTATACTTAATTTATAATTATCTTAGCGTCGTAGTATAAACTAAAGTAGTAGTCGATTAAGGTTAAGAGCTAGAGGTTTTAAAATTAACGAAATTATAAATCTTCTCTATCGACGATACTCTATATATAATATCGTATATATACTTCGTGTTAATACGTATTCTAAAGCTTTCGGACTATACTAGGCGATAAGGAATTAATCGGTAATAATAAATTATAACGGAGTAGTAATAATAATACGGAGAATCCCGTATATAATAATAAATTAAACTAAGATAATTAGGATTAAGATTAGGATTAGAATAAAGTTAAAGAATTCGATAGTAACTATAACTCTAAGTTAGATAAAGTATTATAGACGGCGGTTATAATAAAGGCGTCTAAATTAAAATTAAAAACCGGATTAATAAAAGAGAATCGAGTTAATAGAATCGTTATAGATATCGAGAATAAGAATTCTAAATATACTATAAACGTAAAAGCTCGTTTTATAGAACTATAGGAATAATAATATTTATAAATATTATACTAATTTAATACCTAGTTATTTAAATAATTAATAAAATAAGTCTAGGGTAATAAACTAGGCGCTAAAGAATAAAAGTAAATTACTTCTATATTATAGTTATCCTAGAATACGAGTAATTAGAAGTCGAGATCTATTAATAATATAATTATAAATTACTATTCTTTTCGTTTATCTTTTTTAATCGTTAATACCTTTAAAGATAAAGTAAAAAAATAAATTAAGAAAAATACTATAAATATATTTAACCTATATAACGATTCTCGGACCTTGACTAATCTTTTAAAAGTATATTATTCTCTATTTATTTTCGACTACGTCTTTAATTTTACGCGGTAATATATAGATATTTTAGAGACTAATAAAGATAAGTATTAATACTACTATTTTAAATATTTATACTTTTTTTAAATTATTTAATAATTATCGTTAATTATACTACTAGTCGTCTTTATAATACTAGCGGTAAAAGTTGGATTATATCTCGATTAAAAAAAGGATCTAAATACCCTCGCTAAATTAATTTATATTTATAATAAACTAATAATTTAGTTTAATAAGATAATTAAAATAATTAAATATTAGTATTCTCTAGATAAGCTAGTACGCGTAGAGTTAAAGGGCCGCCGACGTAGTAAAGATATTACTACGGATTTAGTACCTAATCTAAACGAAGATAAAGAATATTTTTTCGTCGGTATACCGTTACCCTCTTTATCTCCTCTAAAAGCGTTACTCGCTTAAAGAGTAAAGAAGTATTCTTTAACTCGTTAACTAACTATATAATTCTATAATTATTATTTATACTAGCCTCTAGAGCTAATACTACTAGGCGCTTTTAGATAAATATAATTTAATTTATATAATTTAGGAGTAGATAATACTCTTTAGAATTTATATAATTTTAAACTTTAATACTCTTTTAGTACTTATATATTTATAACTACGATTTATATTTCTAGGATTTACTTTTTCGGTCTTTTATACTATATTTATATAATACTTTAAATAGTAAATCGAATTAATCCTATCTAGTTCCTATTATTATTTACCGTCTACTACTAATAATTATATAGTGTTTAAATTCAAAACTAAAGTATAGATACTAAAGAAATTTTAAAAAAGATAGCGCTAAATTATAGTTATTATAATTATAGAGTTAATAGTCCTTTAGTGAATTATAGAAGTATTTAAATAAAGTAGTAAAATTATAAAACCGTCTAGTATTAAGATGATTTATTAATAACGAGTACTATAAATATAATTTTATAAATATAATATTGAAGTTATAGAACTAAAAGTTTATATTACTCGTTGAAAATAGGGTTCTATATATAGTTAATAGTCCTAGTAAAAACGCATTACTATTAAAATACTATACTATCTACTCCTATTCTCTACTAATAATATACGATTTAATTTATATTATTAATTATTTACTAGATACCGATAACCTCCCTTAAAGTATATTTACCGAAAATACTAGAGATTTCGGATCCTATTAATACTACGGTATTATTAAGGATTTAATTCTATAAAAGAAAAACTACTAAAATAACTAATTAAAAAATATACTACTAAAATAACTTATTTAAAAACGTACTACGGTTTTCTTAATATTAAAGTTCTATAAAAAATATCTACGCTACTAAAGGATATAGCGCTGGAAATTATACTAGTAGGAAATAATAGATAATTTATTAACTAACTATTAACTATTTATTAATATAAACTAGACTTATTATTTTTAAAACTAAGATTTAAATAACCTATTAATCGCCTATTAATATATATTAAATTTACCGTTTTTTATAATTACTATATATAAATTAATATAAAATTTACCTTCTATTATAAGAAATAAGAGATTAATAAAATATCGGAACTCAATTAAGAAACTATTAATAATAAATAATTTAACTATTAATATAGTCTTAACTTCCTATTTTATATAATTACTATATATAAATTAATCAAAAATCAAGTTATAGTTACACGATATAAGAACGACCCTAAGGTAGATACTTCTCTTTATTTATAAATATATTTTTATATATAAATCTTTTAAATTATAATTAAAATTTATAAAACTCTTTTATTTAATTACTTTCCGATTAACTTCTTTAAATATAAATAGTTAAAAGATCCGTTATTTCTAACCCCTCTTTTATATAAAGTTATAAATCGATTATAATTTTTAAATATAAGTATAAAAGTTTTATTTATGATTTTTTCGAGGTTACCGCCTCTATTACCTTAACGAGGAAAGATAGAAAATAAATAATAAAAAGGAATAAAAAGTAATTAATATTTTTATTTAAATAATAATGACGAAAAAAGAGAAGATAGTAGTAGTAAATTAAAAGGGGAGGTAGACTATATAAAAGAGAATAAGAAAAATAGTAATAGTGAGTTAAAAGAGGAGGTAGATTATATAAAATATAAAATAAAAAAACCGAAGCGAGTTAAAAAAAGAGGAGTCTAAATTCGAGTATATTATAAAAAAATAAAGATATATTCTTCGTATTTAAATAAGGTAAATAAAGACGTAGGACGAAAGAAAATTAAGAGAAAATATTAATTAAATATATTTAATTAATCGTAATCTAATTTATATTTACGCTAGTCTTATTTAATAATATCGACTAATACTCTTAATATTATCGTTATATTATTAATATAATTATAATAATATTATTTATAAATTTAAATACTCTAAATCTAGTTTTTAAATATAAAATACGAGATACTCCTAAACCGGCCCTTATGTAAATTATATATAATTATATCTAATTAGGCTTTCTATAGTAAATTACGAGAATTATAAATAATTAAAATAATTAAAATAATAATACGTCTATTAATAAAGAATATTAAAAGGATCGTTAAAGTAAATTAATAAATTATTAAGATTTAAATATTAAGAAACCTAATACTCTCTTTAATTAAAATTAAAATAAATAAAAAAATACTACGTAGATAATAAAAAACGAAGCTTAGAATATATATAAAAAAATTATATATACGCGAGATAAGGCGAAGGATAGATTTAGAAATATTAATAATAAATTATTAAAAGGGATAAGTAGCTCCTATACTATATTAATAACTACGGTTAATTAAATTAAAATAATAAATACGTTCGTACGATTATAATTATTACTTTTATCTACTAGTATAAAAGGAGGTAAAAAAGATTTTTTAAACTAATTATATTATAGGACGTATATAGAGATCGAAGAATGAGAATATAATATATATAAAGCGATTATATCGAATATTATTTATTTATATTTATATCGAAAAATTATATTATAATTAAATCGAGTAGTATAATTTTATCCTTATATATAATAAATAAATAAATCTACTAAAAACTACGAAACTTTATTATATAAATATAATTAATTAAAAAGGCCTTTATTTTATAAATATTCTAATTAATTTCTTTATTTTATAATATTCACTAGTCGGCCCTATTATTATTACTACTCGTTTTTCCTTTATTTTTATTTTTAATTTTATTAACTTCTTTTTCTTTTACTATATTCTTCGCTCTAAATTTATTTATTAACTTTTATAATAATTATCCCTAAAATCTTTCTCGCTTAAATATAAAATTATATTTAATTAATTATACTTTATATATTTCTTATCCCGAATTACTTAAAAATTAAAATTATAATAACCGAAGAGGTAAGAAACGTAGATTATTATATTATAATAATTAAACTAGAAATCTTTTTTATTTTAACTTCTCTCTCTTTCCCTTAAGAACTTATTTATTAATATATAAATATATAATACAATTACGATTTTATTAATGATTTTAAATCTATTAACGATTTTAAACTTATTAATAATAAAGTAAAATTATAAATATATTCTTTAATTATTAAAATAATTATAGGAGAGAGCTTTATTAACGGGAATAATATTAATAATTTATAAAGTAATATAACTATACTAAATTATAAAGAATAAAAGAATATACTCGGGTAGATCTTTTTATAATATTTTCTCTAATATTTAATCCTTTTATCTCCTTATATAAATAAGAATTTAATTAACTTTTATAATACTTTTAATAATATAAAACCTATTTATCTTATTAATACCTAGTATATAAGTTTTAAATTCAAAGATCTCGAAGAGAGAATCCGTTTTTATTTTTATAATATTTAATTAATCTCTCCTTTTATTTTTAGGGTTTATTATTAATATTTAATACCGAATAATTAATCCTTAAATATACCTCTATTAAATTATTAGTATCTTTATATTAATCTTTATCCTCCTCGAATACCTCGTACTAGATTTTATTATACTAGAACGGTTATCGATATTTAAAGACGTAAAATTAAAAAAGAGAATTTATTTTTAAATCGATTATCGAAATTAATTCTAATAAAGAAGACCTATTTTAATTAACTCGTCGCTAGCGCCTAGCTCTTTAACTAATTTATTATTAACGCGCTTTTATAATCTTTTATAATAACGAAGAAAATAGTTTTTAATAGATTTTTATTATATAATAAATACGCCCCGTTATATCTTTAAACTTTAATACCCAAATATCTCTAACTTTAAATTCGTATATTAAGAATTATAATTATTTTTATTAAAATCTAAATAAAATCTAGTAATATAATTCTAATTTAATATAATATTCCTTAAATCTTTCTTTAAATATATATTAATATTCGAATTAAATATAACCGCGGACGAGGATTTAAATATAATAAAATCGAGGGAGGGGAGAATACGGAGAGGAGATATTATTATAAATATAATAATAATCTCAATATCGCGTTTATAAAGGAAATAGTAGGTAGGCCTAAAGAGTATATAAAATTACTTAATTCTAAATTATTAAATAAGTTGAATCTAGTTAAAAAAAAGACTATAATTAAAGAATAAAAGTCGAATAAAAATAAAATAAAATAAAATAAAGCGAATCCTAAAATAAATAAAATAAAATATATATATATTAATAAAGAAGGTTTAAAATAAATTACTATAATAAATAAAATAAAAAATAATTAATAATTACGAAAATTACTAAATATTTTATCTAGTACGATTATATTTAATAAAAATCCTTTATCTAGAAATTTTATTTTCAGGATTTATTTAATTCCGAGTATAGATCTTTTATAAAGGAATATCTTTAGGCGCTAAAATTCCGACTAAATAGAGGGTCTACACCGGAGATTAACCGTTAGTATACTAACAGTAGCTCAGCCCTATGATAGGGCTGAAATAAATGAAGTTCTATGATCGTCGCCATTGACAGTAGCGACGACTACCAACGCCAGCGACCTACCGGGCCCGGAATAATGAGTTTTGGCCAAAGTTCTCGCGGGGGCGTCACGCAGGCACATCTGGAGAGAATGCGCACATGTGTACCATGGCATGTCGCATGCCATGGCGCATGTCATGGCGCATGCTATGGGGGGCTTTCGTCTGATGTTTTAGGGGCTGCTGCGGGGGGCGCACATCGCATGCTATTCAGGATACCTTTGCGCATGCAATTCGCATGCCATGGGGCATACTATGGCGCATACTATGGCGTATACCATTGCGCATGCTATAGGCCATGTAATAGGGCATATAATGGGGCCATTCGTCTGATATTTAAGTTACTGACGATTTATCGAGTTACTGAACCTGCTGACAGTAAGTGCTATTTACTAATAGGACCTTACCCGGACCCCCGATTTACTGATCCTACTAAACCTTAGGTCGGTATTTAATATAGAGTTTTAATATAAACCCGTAAACGGCTTTATAATAAAACTAATAATATTTAAAGTATACTAATATTTACTTTTAAGATTTACCGATAAACTCTATAATAGTCCTCGAAGGACTATTATAATATATTGGAAGATTAATCGAATAGAGATTTATATATTTATATTTTATTATTTATTAAAATCTTAATTTTAGCGCTAGACGCGTTAATACTAGAGTTATATTTATAAATTAATACTTTAGAAGTTTATCTTAGAGGGGTCGTTTTTAACTACTTAGGGGTATATAAACCTAAGTAGTACCTTTTTCTCTTACTATCTATAGCGCACAGGAATATTGTTTATAGGCTCGGTTTGGCCGGCGGGCTAGCCAAAACGCTAGGGGTCCGGGCTAAGCCCATTAGATCCCGAGTGTAGTCCCTGTGGTCTCAACCAACTTCTCTATTAAGGTTACATGCAGGCTGGGAGTCAAAGTAATTAACGATTCGGGGTTGCCAGTGGAGTCAACTGGAGGACATATTTAATCCTCATGCCCATCAGAGACACATTAGTTACCCGATAATGACTTAGGACTAGTATTGATGGACCAAATCTCTACTCTACACATTTTTTAAGCCGATTTCACGCTCAGTAGCTCTCACAACTATCGCATATCTTGACAGCTTGCTTGCATGTCGTTCACCACCAGCATTCCCAACTCTCTAAGCTGGATAGCACACAGCATCATCTTTGATATATTGTATGCTATGTTATCTTCCTTTCGAATCTTGCTAGGCCCCTGACGCTCAGAATGCGTATCGTTATTACCCATGCTCTCAGAAAGTCAAAACGCGGTGGAGGGACAGCAGCCAAAGTTTGCTTTCAAATTGGTATAGGGGCCTCGAATCTCACGCTTTTGCACGAGCAGACTGCAGTCATCCAGGAAAGCGTCAAATCTTCCAAGCACAAGGACCTCAAGCAACAGGGCCTAGCCCTCTACGATCAGGGGCTACACTTCCACAACAGTGTTTTTGGAACCGGCTTTACACTATCAACATGATTCATACATCATACAAACAGCCTTTAAACATGCTTGAATCTCAGAATGAGCTTCCCACCAGCAGGTCCAGATATATACTCATCAGCCTGCTCGATACCCTTGTCATCCACAATTTCAGTCGTATAGTTCGTATATATTGCTGCAATCACCAATTTCATCTCTGCAATACGAAACACACATCATCAGCAAGCCACAAAAACTAAGGTCGAATAATTTTGACATACCTTGAATAGCGAAATTACTACCCAGACACATCCTCCCTCCACTGCCAAAAGCCCAAAACCACCTCTTCATCTCCTCCTTATGGCCATCTTCCGCATCCATCCACCTTTCTGGTATCCACGTCAACGGCTCCGGAAACACTGTAGCGTTTCGATGCAGAGTATAGGCGTTGGCGCTAACCCTGACGCCGCCGGGTATGTTGTTGTAACCCTCCAACGTCGTACCTGTAGCAGTATACGGTGTCATGCGTGGCTGGAATGCCGGTGCGGCAGCGTAGAGGCGGAGGGTCTCTTGAAGAATGCTGTCGAGAACTGGGAGAGCATTGATAGAGCGCGCGGAAGGTAGGTACTTGTGCTCGTTGTTTTGGGAAGGGTGCGCGATTGGGGGGCTGAGGGTGAAGAGTTCGCTGCGGAGACGGGCTTGCAGGGCGGGACGCTGGGACAGCTCATGCACAAGGTAGGTGAGCGTTATGCCTGAGGTCTCGTGTCCGGCTATCAAGTGATCTAGCATTTCCGAGGCTGTCTTCACCATTATACACCTCGAATCAGGCTTGGACTGGGATGGTTCTTTGAGGGATTGTGACAGGCGTCCATAGACCACAGGCTGCGTCGCTAATGGGTCCTCCTGAGCTTTATCTGAGTGGGTGAAGGCCTCCGCAGCTTCACACATTGAGAAGCACCATCTTTCAACTTCGCAGTCTGCACGCTCTTGTGGAAGCTGAAATTTGAAGGCTTTGTACTGTTCGAGCCAGTAATGGCGGTACTCGAGGTCGTGCATGAAGTTGGTCCCATTGGTTAGACCAAAGAGATACGCAGACGTAAAGTCCATCCCAACTGCCTGAAAGAAGTCGAAAACATTCATCTCAACGCCATTCCTTACCACCGAGTCCATTATCGGCAGGAATCGGTCAAACGTCAAATAATTCGAGGCTTTCTGCAGATCCTGGGAGCTTTGCAAGAAAGACTTCGAATAGAGATTGGAGACCATACGCTTCTGCACCGAGTGTGGCTTGTGTTCCAACATGCTGACCATGTTCGGGGTTCCATAATTGACAAAAGCATCAAGATACCATCTGTCCTTCTCAAAACCGCCCATGTATATCGTTCGCAATGCGCCCGGAGTGCAGACACTGATCTCGTCGGGGCTGAGTCTCAGGATGGGACCTTTCTTTTGATGCAGAGAGTAGACAGCGCGAACTCCGGTGCCTGCTCGTTTCTTGGACGAGATCCATAGGGAAGTAATGGGTGCAGAGAAATGGGCATTGGGAATCTTAGACAAAGGAGATAAGAAGGTTGGAGCTATGAGATATTTGTAGAGCAACAGCGATACCAGGAGCGAGGCTCCAACGATTGTAACGGCAAACATAGTATGGGGATCAAGGGACGAATGCAGGTAAGAAGATGAACAGACCACTTATGAATTGCAGGTAAGAATTGAGTTTATCATGCTGGCCAGACCCCCTCGAAGGCTCGAACAGCGGTGTATCAAGGTTGCGTGTCCGTCAATGAGGGGTCGAGCATCGTGTGGGGAAGGATTAGATAAGAAAAGAGAAAAGAGAAAAGGGAAAAGGTAAGCATCAGCAGAGCCTGAGGAGATTGTTTTGGATTGGCCAAGTCATGCTGCTCTGCTGTTGCTGCATTCACTACTGCATGATGGACCGTAGCAGGTGGCAGTGAGATTGGTTGCTCGCTACCCTGTCGTGCCTGTCACACCCTCGCTAAGATGAGTTTCAATGAGAGCCCTAAAGCCGCTACGGAGCCTAAAGTACCGGGGAGACCCCCCCTTCGAGCGCCTAAAACCTCTCTCGGTCGACGGTCGCCCTTTAGAGGCCTCGCTTAGAGGCCTCGCTTAGAGGCCTCGCTTAGGGCCTGGCTTAGGGCGCCTCTCATTGAACTCCACTTTGGCGAGGGTGTGCCTGTCTGGCGTTCCGCTAAAATAAACCGATCCTTTAGCGTTGTGGTCCGTTATCAACATCTAGCGTATTCCAAATTTTGAATACGCCACTACTTCTACGCTGAATACTAAACTTCCCTCTTGGACCCTTGAAAAAACAAATACTCTGTTCTCACCATGAACAATCGTCTTAAGGCGTTGAGTTTTCCACATAACTTGGTTGACAGTCTGAATATATTACTGCCAAAATCCAAGAGCTAAAGTGAAGTTGAGCTAGAGCGAAGGTGTAGTATAACTGCCGCGACTGCGCAAAGTCTTGGCTGCTCAAAAAACAGAATATTCCGACTGAATATCTAGTATGGGGTTGATACTTGTTGTCCTGATCACTGGCTCGTTGTTGGGCTTCTCTCGCCTGTAGGAACTCGATGTCTGTCTATGCATTAAACCCAATGTAGACAAGCCTTGCTTAACCCTTCCTCATGCTAATTCAGGCCACGCATGTGCTGTCTGGTCCTCATCAACTGCAAAAGTGAGGTGGAATGGCCTCCTGGGCTCGACCTGAAATGTGCGTTCTCGGCTCCGTACTCATCTGGTCTATGTTCTGTCCCTATATGTTAAACATGGCTGGACCGAGGGTCGAGCTCGTGAAGGTTCCCCAAGTTACGGGCTGAAAATTGTGTCCTGCGATCCATGCTTTGCATTCTACACACTCGCGTCTGAATGGACTTGAATATAATTCAAAAGCACAGCGTCAAGGGTACTATGAATGGCAACGCTCAAGGCTCCTACATCAGGGACGAGGAGTATCTCCGCGTGGGCAATGCCGGACAGGTCGAGGCCAAATATCAGGGTACCGCCGCTGACCAGCGAGACATGAGTGTGTTGGGAAGGGAGCAGGTGCTGCGCGTAAGTAAGCACGGATCCCAATGGGAAAATCTCTTCTATTGACAACAAACAGCGCAATCTTTCGTTCCATCTTGATTGTAGGCTTTAGCTGCACACTCATCAGCACCTGGGAGGTCATCCTGACGTAAATATCCGCCAATGCGGTGTTAGCTGACACGGAGAACAGACTCCTCACATTCGCCCTCATAGATGGAGTCACGGCAGGCCTTGATATGGGGTTATATTGCCATCGTAATTGGCTTCCTGGTCGTCTACGCCAATTTATCTGAAATGGCTTCGATGGCGCCGACCAGTGGAGGCCAATACCACTGGGTATCAGAGTTTGCGCCGAGAAGTACGCAGAAGCTCTCAAGCTTCATCACGGGTAGGAAATCCGTTCCTCAGACTCACAACCCCTCAATAGGTGTTTACAGAAATGCGTAGGCTGGCTCTGCGCAACAGGATGGCAGTGCGCTACCGTATCAATCGCTTTTTTGGCTGGGACCATCGTTCAAGGTCTGATAGTGTATAACGACGCCGGCTTTGTTTTCGAGCGCTGGCATGGAACGATGCTGGTCATTGCCATCACGTCCTTCGCCATCGTTTCAACACTTTCTTGCCCAAGAAGCTACCCATGGTCGAAGGCTTGATATTGATAATTCATATCGTCGGTCTGTTCGCCATTGTCACACCTCCGTGGGTTCTTGCACCAAGAGCTAGCACCCGTGATGTCTTCCTTAAGTTTACCAACGCCGGTGGATGGAGCTCTACCGGCACGTCTGTCATGGTCGGATTGTCGACTGTGGTCGTCTCCATGCTTGGTTTTGATTGTGGGGTGCATATGTGTAAGTGAGGCACAGTGACGGATTCTTGAATATAGCGCTAATCGAGTGGGACTAAATCTCTTCCCATTCATCCAGACCTTTTTACAGCACAACGCAGAGCTATAGCGCAACGAACGTCACGTTGACCATCCTCATTGTCACTTTCACCTCAAGTGCCACCTCCGAAGCAGCCACCGCCTCTCGATAAATATGGTCCTTCGCCCGTGACGGAGTCTTGCCCTCCTCTGCAACGCTATCATACGTAAGTCAGCAGCAACACCCTTTACCCTACGCATGATAAACCTCTTATCAGGTCACACCCAGCTGGAACATTCCTCTCAATGCCGTGCTTGTTTCTCTAGGGGTAACCGTGTTGCTTTCACTCATTAACATCGGTTCCACAGTCGCATTGAACGCCATCGTCTTGCTCACCATCTCATCTCTGGATTCCTCCTATATGATGACCATCGGGTGCGTTCTGGCAAAGCGCGTTCGGGGAGAACTACTCCCAGCACGGCACTGGACGCTTGGCCGCGCCGGCATGGCAATCAACGTTCGCGCGCTACTATTCTTGATCCCAATATTCGTTTTCGCTTTCTTCCCGCTGGCAACACCCGTGGTGGCGGCCACCATAATTGGAGCATCGTTATTTACAGTGGGATAATCATATTTGCGACTTGCTGTTATTTCGCGTATGCACGACACGTATATGTGCCCCCAGTGGCGTTGGTGAAGAGAGATATGTAAGCTTTTGGTGGCTTCGCTCCTGATCGGAATACTGGGTGAATTTGGTGGTGAGTAAAAGTCTGCTTCATGTAATCCAAGGGCGGGCATTGTGATCAGATAGATTATCGGTTCTGCGGCAGCTAAGGCTGTAAATAGAGACTTAAAAGGGCATTACTAGGTACGTGTCAATATACACCGATTTATGGAAAGGATATGCTTTCGCAGTGGGCCGTACGAAAGAAGCTTAGCTCGGCGGTTTCAAGTGATTATATATATGGAGTTAGTACGCGAGGTGTGATTGGAAAAGGTCCTAACCTGTCAAGATGTACGGCTATACTCGATATTCTCGCTCTGCATTTTTCAGACATGTCAAAAGAAGGTTACACTCGATTTTCCGCTTCGCGTAGCCCCAACGTGTCAATACGCATGTCTGCACTCCCTGTGTCCGCCTTGCATAGTCATAAGCCGTCAAAACGCAAAGGCTGAAGTGTAAATTCTCGCCTTGCATGAACACAAGGGAGACTGATTCAACCTCTCTGTCATCACTACAGCTGTACAACTTTGCAGCATTGGAACACCAGCTGTGGAGAGCATAACAGATTTCAATTCGCATCGAGATTGGTATTTCGACCTGAGGGGGGAAGACGTCGAGACTTTTCACTTTATATGCCTGCGTTGGTGATCCAGGATTATCGTGATGCAGGGACTCTGGCGCGTATCTCTTTCCGCAGTCCTTCAATGCTTTCAGTCTTCTTGGCCAGTGTCTTCCTCAGTGGAAGGTCTCCCAATCCTACTATTGCTCTGGCAATAGGTCATCAAACTTGAAACCCTTCTCCTCCTTCAGTGCCTCCTCAACCGCCTTTTGAAAAAGCTCGCAACAGCTATGACCAAGGCGGGGTGCGCACAAGTTCGGCGGGAATTCTCATATGTGGGAGGATGAGGCGCGTGCTAGATGAGTTTACCCATGGGTAGAAAAGCTCTTGCTGGACCTAATTTTCGCACCGGGAATTAACGCACGAGAATTTATCATCATTTCAGCCCTTTGGAGCACCAATTCAACGAGTCATATCGAGTATTTCGATCGCTCGAGCCACAATGCAAGATATGAACCTCATGAACCTTCTAAGATTCCGTAGTAACCCTCGCCCTAGCATTCGTGACCTTGACACCCAACATCTTTGCCTTTGCCACGATATCCACTCTCTTCCTCGACGAAACGGCGTGTGAGATTCTGCTTGTAGTCAGTATCCTATACTTGCTCGCTCACAAGCAATCGAAGACTGAGCGATCGATGGCAACCTACTCTGCGGCGAATGTCTTGTTGTGCATGAGAAGGAGGTCGATGTCGTTGCGGTTGTGGACGACGAAGGCTTTGTGGCCCGAGGGCATTAGGTGGCGGGTCTTCTTATTTGAGCCGTATCCGATCTAGAATGAGATGACCCCATCAGTATCTTTGTTCAGGCATGTCAAGTCCCCCAGTAGTTCATCTTCCCATGCCGACGCGTTGTCAATCTTTTGCCCCATATATACCGCCTGTACCTTCGCCACAGCATCTTGACCCAGCTCGTAGAGATGTAACGTACCGAAGGCATCGCAGCTTGTCCCTTGAAACGTCTCCGGACTCGATTGTCAATACCCTTTGGCTTGCGCCAGTTTGCGTCAACGCATTTGTAAGTGTCGCTCTGGTGACGATTGAAGCGCTTTGTGCCTGGAGGTTTGCATGTCAGTAATGGCATCACATGGATAGTCCCAATCTCAGAGAGATGTAGTTGTTTAAAAAAAGATTGAACGGGTTCCAGAGGGCGGACGTACGCTTCTTCACAATCTTGATGTGCTTCTTTGCGGCCATCTGTACGAGCTTTGTTAGTAATTGTCCGCATATAGCTTCAGTCTGTGTCTGCTACGGACCTTGACTTTCTGTGATTGATGTCTTCGTGGAGTTCAGAAGCGAATTTTGATGAGGCAGCGGCAAGTCGTTGCCTATGTGCGCTAAAAGATATCCCGCTAGCTAAGCGATGATGACCCCTGTCACTTACTTAGGGCTTTGACTACCCTGAAAAACATTTTAGCAAATTTTGAAGGGTCGATTTCTATCACATCAGAAGTAGTAATAGGAGCGTCTTAAAGGCGATGTTGGGCTCTATTTGCATGTATCCGAATAAAACCTAAACGGACGTAAGTCTATCTACTGCCGCACAAGTGTCATACTGTATTCTGCATGGTCTATGTTCCTTTTCCTGAGACTCCTTGCAATGCTGCAGGCCGATCAAGTACCTCTAGCAATGCTTACTGCTGGGCGCACTGTGGACCTTCCTCCTGGTCGTCTTCATCGACCCAAGTTTGGCCGCCTTCTGTACCAGTGCCATAGTCGTCCAGGCTGGCGGTCTCATCATATGTGACTTCATCGACGACGTCAGCCTTGATCGGCGCGTCGGGCTTTGGTAGAAGCTCTTGTAACTTCGAGATCACCTGCTTCTCCTCCAGCCATGAATGCTCGGGGAACATGATGTGGACCACCAAGTACAAGTTTCCCTTTAAGTCGCTCTTTTTATGCGGCATACCTTCTCCAGCAACCTTGATGATTTGCCCAGGCTCCAGAACCCGTGCTATAGGCTGGGGGTGCTGTACGTGAAGACCTCTGCCATCCAAGTGCCTAATGACCACTCTAGAGAAGCCACATAGAGCTTCTGCCAAGGTGACATCGATGTCGGCTGATAGATCGGTACCTGACCTCCGGAAAACGTCGTGCTCGGTCTGCACGAGGCTAAAGACAATGTCACCCGGTTTCTGATCAGGAATTTGGTCCGCTTCACCTTCTAGTACTATTTTATCTCCCTCTCTACATTATATTAGCTAGTAATTTGAGATGCTTTCCAATCGAGACCTACTTTGATCCCCGTGGTATATAGATCTCCAAGACTTTGCGAGCCTCCGTAACACGCTCGCCCTTGCACTTTTTGCATTTGTCTTTGGGGTTGTACACTGTCCCTTTGCCTTTGCAGGAGTTGCATATCACGGTCTCTCGAGTGGCCATACCGTGCCCGACAGATCTGAGACCTTGCTTGGCGCCTGGATCATCTTGTCAGCCTTGTGGCACACGCCGCATAGGACTGCCCCGCATACCTTTGCCCTCACACGAGGCACATTTCTTTGGTGTTGCCTTCTCCTTGCCACCATTTCCATTGCAATGACTACATATGACGTTCTTCTTGATCGCAAACTTGGCAGTTTTCCCTTTGTATAATTCCTCCAGCGTCACCTGATATTGAACCTCATCGTCGCTGCCTTTCGTAGGTTTCTGTGGCCCTCCGCCGAAACCTGGCGGCATTCCCCCTCCGATTCCCATCCCGAACATTTGCTGTAGCATGTCGTCAAGGTCGACATTTGCACCCATACCGTTGCCATGGCTGGGATCGAATGCTGACATGCCATGAGCGTCGTACAAGTGTCTTTTGTCATCATCGCAGAGTATTTCGTAGGCTGTGCTGACGGATTTGAATCTGACCTCGGCCTCAGCTCGTTCGTGCTCGGAGACTTTGTCGGGGTGACTCGATAGCGCTGCCTGACAGACTCAGGGTATGGACGTAGAAAATCATGAATGGGCGTACCTTGTGGTATGCCTTTTTGATTTCTGTTTTGGTCGCGCTTCGCTCAATCTCTAGGACCTCTGCGAAACAATGAGTAGATGCTGGGCCCCAGACGCAGATTGTCAGCTAACCATACAGGTCTATGTCTTCCGAAGTACCGTCCACTGTTCGGTATTAGCGACAGGTGTGATCGATGCAATTGAGGCTTACTTTTGTAAGCAGGGCCTTGAACGTATGCAATTTGATTACCTCAGACACCACATGGCAAGTAGAATAGCTTTCCAGCGCTGACGGCCGCAGAAGCAGAGTTGTAGCAGAGCCGCATGACTTCCGTGAGTGCAATATTAAAAAGACGTTGAATTAGTTTGTCACCTGTGCGGACAACGTTTTTCCCCCCCAAGCTCCACAGTTCTTGGCATCAATAATCCTTCCCATTCAATGCGCGTTAATCTCTACAACATGGCAGGCACAGTGAACTTCATGCCATGATAGTGCCCAAACATACGATTGCCCTAAGCAGATCTTGGGTATGCCACAGATGTTGCGCCCTATCTACTTTTTCGGACCGGCGACCGTCACAGAAGCTCCCTTCCACCCCAGCTAGGACTCGTTTCGCGCCGTCGCCTACAGGATACCTCCACCTGGGATCTCTACGAACAGCGCTGTTCAACTATCTCACCGCCAAGGCAACTGGTGGTCAATTTATACTACGCATTGAAGACACGGACAAAGTTCGTCGCCGCAAGTACAAGCAATGGTTGACATGGCTGATGGTCGTAGAAAAGGATAGTCGAAGATGCAGAGAGCCGATTGTATCAGGACTTGAAATGGGCTGGCCTACAGTGGGACGAGGGTAGGGAACTCGCGGCTGTTGCGGAGACTGGACTCTCTGACGGAATTCTAGGTCCAGATATTGGGGGACCTTATGGGCCATATAAGCAGGTACACCAGGGTGTCTCTAACGGGCGGAGGATTATCTGACAGGCTACTAGTCTGAAAGGACATCTGTATATCGGAGCCATGCCGAGAAATTACTCGACTCTGGACATGCATATCGCTGTTTCTGCTCGACGGATCGCCTGAACAGTCTTGCCAAGAAACGCAATGAGCTAGGACTACCAAGTGATTACGATCGAACATGTGCATACATCCCGAAGGAAGAGGCCGATGAGCGGGCACTTAAGGGAGAGTTGCATACCCTTCGGCTGAGAGTACCGGATTTCATACCGTCTTACACCGATCTCGTCTATGGAACTGTCAGCCAAAGAAGGATGAATGAGAGACGTCAACCCCGGCGGGCACAGCCTACCTATGAGGATCCAGTACTCATTAAATCCGATGGCCTTCCTACATATCACTTAGCAAACGTAGTCGACGATCACCTCATGGGAATCACTCATGTCATTCGTGCAGCGGTAAGCATGGCGGAATTCAGCGGCGCCTTGTAGAAGACAATACTGAGCTGGCTAGGAATGGATGTCTTCGACGCCAAAGCATATCATCATGTATAACGCGTTCAATTGGGAACCGCCGACGTTTGCCCATGTAGGGCTACTGCAAAATGACTCGAGGCAGAAACTCAGCAAGCGTGACCTTTCTCTGGATATTCGTTCGTTCGAGAAGGATGGAATTTTTGCGGAGGCGTTGGTCAACTACGTGGCGCTGTTCGGCTGGTCCCATCGATTAGGAGATGATTTTTTGCCCCTACAAGACCTCATTGAGAATGTAAGTTCTTCGTCACGTATGTCGCTTGAGCGTGATGATTAAACGGAATCAGTTTGACTTGAAGTTCACAAAAGGCAACACCATCGCCGCGCCCAATAAATTGGTTCATCTCCAAAAGCGTTATGCTCAAAGATATGTTGAAGAAGGGAGAGAGAACTACAATTCAATGGTCAATAAGCTTCTTGGCATTGTGGAGCAGCGCCTTGAAGCCAATCCCGAGTAAGGAGATTTCACAAGACACTGCTATAGCATTTTACTGATTGACTCGTGACCAGAACACGTTCCTGCTCAGACAGTGAGCTCAGAGATCGTATCGCTGCTGTACTGCGCCTTGACGCAGCTAATTACACCACGGCAAGGGAGTTCTTTGAACGTAATTCCAACTTCTTCTTCTCGGAACCTCGACAAGAATACAAGCGCCACGCAGATGATCCCGTAATCAGGAAAAACCTCAGTGTGATCAACAAGGCTTTTGTAGACGTCCCCTCGGAGCAGTGGGATGAAGCACACCTGAAGCAAGCATTTCACGAGTTGGTGGAAGACCTTTCAAACAAACTGGACAATGACTACGCACCGGACTTTGACGACCCTACGAAAGGTTTCAGGATCCCTCTACAAAGGTTCCTGCGGTGGGCGTTGGTAGGAGGTCGCCCAGGCGTGACGTTAATGGCTACAATGGTTTTGCTGGGTAGGGATGTGTCGTTACAGAGGATCGAGGACGCTGTAGCTGCGGCTGGCACTTTACTCGCAGAAGAAACTCAAGCTTAGCTCATCTGGACGACATGTTTAGACACGCGGAATAATTTTGGTGTAAATTTTCTTTGTTCTAGCTGTGCCTATGCAAGCTCGTCTGGAGCAAGCCAAGATCTGAATCCGTGGCTCCCTTTGTATGCATGCTCGCTCAAATGCTCAAGGCATTGTAACCATTTCTCACAGTATGCATGATACAAGTCCAGCCTTGCACGCTCAGGACTCAACCAGGGTATCTCTGTGAGTGGTGGCAGTTCCCACACCATTGAACAGCTTGGCTTTGACATCGCTAGCCAAAAGCCCCGTGACCTCTTCGCTTGCAATCTTATTGCTATCCCGAATGACCTTGTCCAGCTGTGTGTCCTTTCCACCCACCTTATGCTGTCCACCCCTCGAACTCGCTCTGACGCCCTTCTCCGCTTGCCGGATCTTCTCGCCAAGATCCAGCATCTGTTTACTGCCGTACTCACGGTTGGTAAACAGAGGACTCTGGCTGAGAGTTGACACCCAGTATTTGTTCCATAGAAGCTCCAGCAGGTGCGAGTCCAGAGTACTTTTGTAATGAGAGATCTCCATTGAATAGTATTTGCTAGCATGTGCGCCGAAGTCCTCAATTTTTGCGAGTGGTATAGTCTGGTAGCCATCTCCCGCCCCGCTTGACGGAGGCGTATAGTTTTCGGGGTATGTTCGAAACGCTCCAATCTCTACCTTGCCAGCCGAGATGGTGCGATCAGGATCTATGACCACAGCACACCATGGGTCCAGCATTTGGTAGTTCATTTGCGTCGCGACGTCGATGCCAGAGAGCCAGCATCCATAACCTGGGTGGCTGTGATACCAGCCTACAGCGTTGTCTGGACGGCCGTTCTCCCTGCATTTCTCCAGATATTGAACCATATATTCATTGCCAGCGTCCCCAGCATTAACCCTGGTTTCTGTTCCCTCGACAGGTAGTCGAAAGGCGTCAGTTACGATAAAGGTTTCGTCAGCGATCTTGCCTTGCATAAGGCCCATGATCTCTATCGAGCCTCCAGATCGTGCGTGCATGACCATTTTGAGCAGGGCTACGGCAGAGACACGGATATGCTTGAAGTGGCGAGGGTCTTTCCTCCAAGGTTGCTGCGAACTTATGGCTTTTTGCTCGGCCTCATCATAACCGTAGAGGGCGTCGTGGTGAGGATCGACCAGCCTGACGGCATTCTCCAGCTCTGTTATCGATAAGCATGTAACTTTGAACACAGTGTGAGAGGACAAGGCCTACCCCAAGCTTTCTGTGAGGCGTCCATATTGATATCATGTCAGATGAGGAAACTTCAAAGTAGCAGTGTCATTATTGGATTTTGTATCGAGACAGCTATCAGGCGGGCGTGGATAACGCCGACAAGGCTGCTATATCCGCCTTGGCGAGCTAAGTTAGCTCTATTTACTTTCTCGAAACCAACGCAAAATCAACATCACGCTGACTAACGTATGCCGCTGAAGGAAGACGTTGGTTATTTGACTATGCTCTAATTTCTGGAGATCAAGACACGCCTCTTTCTCATTGTCATATTTCGCAATCATCTTTACGAGGTACGCCTTCACAAGGCTCCTGCTTTACGCTGGTGTCCAGCTTCGACACCTACCAAGGCGACCTAAGCACAGCTCAGCCATGGACACTAGCTATCTTACCACGCAGGTCTCTACCATTATTGGGCAACTACATGGGCTTTTCGACGAGATTGGAGTGCCCAGCCATGAGAGGGAATCCAGGGAGTCGGAGGTAAGGTTGAGGAACCCTGGGTGAGGGACCGACCATTGCTGACAGAGATCATAGCTCTTTACTGCTCTATCAGAGACACTGCATAACCAATTACGGCTAGTCACTGCGTGAGATTAACCCCTAATGCTTCCTGTCTCCTGTTTACTAATTTCCTATAGTGAGAAGAGTGAATTAACCGAGGAGGCCAACCGCATTATCAAAACAGTCAAGCAGATGGAAGCGTCGCTGGAAGATCGTACCGCAAACAATACATATCAGCTGCACGACAAAGAGCTAAAAGTCACCATCCCCCTCACGCGCTGCTTGCAGAGTCTCAAGGAAAAGCACAACGCTGTTGCCAAGATCCACCGCGAGAGGTTTGAGCAGGTGATAAGTATGGTCATGCCCAAATCAGCAATATCGACGCGCTAAATTATAGTAGAACTTGTCCAAGCTCTCGAATCATACTCTTCCCATCTCGAGCCTACCTTCGTCAAAGTCGCTCTTCCGCCCACGTCAAACAATACCTCTGTCCCTCCCACATTCGACCTCTCCCCGTCATATGTTGCATCTCTGGACACCGAGTTCACCAGGGTGTATGAAGAATATACTAAACGTATTGCTTTGGTCAAAGCCCTGGGAGAAGACATAGTGAATCTATGGGCTGAGCTAGGAACACCACAGGCGCAGACCGAGAACTCAATTGTCAAAAATTACCGCGATGCTCCAGAGCAATTGGGCCTCCACGAGGTCGATGTTCAACGGCTGCAAGGAAAGCGAGATAGACTGATCGAAGAGAAGCGAGGCCGAGAGCGCAAGCTGAAGGAACTCAAAGCAACGGTGGAAGGACTATGGGACCGCCTAGGAGTTGAAGAAGTAGACCGTAAGAGGTTCCTGGCCGGAAACCGAGGGTGCGGACTCCGTGCTATCAATGAATTCGAGGCTGAGTTGGACCGCCTGAATGAGCTGAAGAGACAGAATCTGCATCTCTTCGTCGAGGACGCGAGATACAAGCTTCAAGAATTGTGGGATGGCCTATACTTCTCCGAAGAGGAGATGCTTGAATTTGCGCCTGCGTTCTCCGACGTTTACAGTGACGCTCTTCTTTCAGCACACGAAGCGGAAATAGGACGTCTGGAGGCTTTGAAAGAGCAGCGTGCGCCTACCTTGGAATTGGTTGACAAGCATCGATCACTCATCAAGGATCGGGATGATTTGACAGCTTCAAGCCAAGACGCTTCCCGACTTCTGGCAAAGAACAACAAAGGAGAAAAGCGTGACCCAACCCGGCTGCTAAGGGAGGAGAAGATGAGGAAGAGAATCGCCAAAGATCTCCCCAAAGTCGAAACAGAGCTCAAAAAGACGTTGGAGCGATGGGAAGATGATTATGGCCGACCCTTCCTTGTCCATGGGGAGCGATATCTGGATGAGCTAGCAGCAGCTGCTGCGAAGAGCCTACCTCCAAGATCCAGGACGCCTGCAGGGCCAGCACCCTTGACTCAGAAGGTACCTCTTAGATCTGCACCAGCACCCTCTTCTTCGCGGGCTGGAAGTGTGATGCGAGGCTATCCAGCTTCGCGAGCTGGCACAGCAACGCCTGCCGGTACCATGAGGCGAAACCCTATGGCAAGCTCAGTCTCTACCGCTACTGGAGGACGGACCCCATCCAAGATCCCGGCGCGTGTGCCATTAGGAAGTACACAGAACGGCGGAAACTCACCTGAGCGACGGCCACCTCCGCCCGAGCCATCATACGATTCCAACACGATTCGCAAGATGGGTCCACCTGCCAGAGCACCACCCCCAAAGATGCGGGATCTCTTTGTTCCCCCAAATGCAACACCAGCCAGCGCTAATGACACCGAGAATATACGTAGTGCCAGTGTGGCATCATCAAATGACACAAGCAGCGTCCGTCAAATCACGCCAGAGGATGTTTATGACGACAGAGAGCGGATGTCGTATGTACCCACTTCAGTGATGCACCCGGAACGAAGCACTCCCCAGAACTACCGCGACGCGCAAGCTTCAGCACGTCACGAAACCCGTTACCAGCAGCATGGCCATTACGTACCAACAGCCGATAGTAGACAGATATCGACGACCTCAACATCCACTACAGCAGCTTCCGGATCAGAGAATTGGGAAACCTTCGATGACGCTTCAGAGCCCGAGGTAGATGCTAGTGATGCGTACTATGCTATGCTGCGAGCTGCAAAGTCTGGAAAGCGCTGCACCCCAGAAGGTGGATACACCCCTCCCCATGGTGGTCCAGGCAAGAAGTTCAAGGCATTGTACGGCACAGGAAACCATCACACCGTTATCGAGGAGGAAGGTGGACGACGGCTTGTGACTGGGAGCGAGTCAGCCTGGACCGACGAAGATGCCTTGTAAATTATCGCAGTCACGACTCACGGTTTTATATCCTTCAACTCATGGACATGAATAAGGTTCTCGCTCATATTTCGGATTTTGAAAATTCATCAAGTCGATGAGGGGTGCTCATTATGAGGTATCGTTGGATGATTCTTCTTCGAGGCATTGGTCACTTGTATTTTATCCTTTCTCCTTCATATTTCGTCGTGTAGTGCAAAGATCGGAGAGGCTCAACGATAAGGAGCCGAGATATGGAGGAACGACTGGCCGCATGTCCGCTCTATGTGCTTTTCAGCTTGGCGAACGGCGAATGGATGTCCAGCAAGGCCCGAGGAGAATTGATTCTGTTGATAGATGTGCAAAAAGGTTCAATGCAAACGATTCAAAAGTACAGGACCTCGCATACTGACTATATACTGATTTCTTGAACACTATGCTAAATTTGTGAGACATCACCAGTATGCTAGAGAAAATCTTCCTCGATCTATGGGTATCTTTGCCAAATTCCAATCCCCAATCTAGAACACCGTAAAAAAGCCCTCAATGCCGCTTCTGCGGGACCTTGAGACCAGTCAAACGCCGCACACTATACCAAAGGCTGTCAGACACCTTGAAAGGCAGTTTATTCCCTTTCAGCCTCGAATCGATGAGGAACATCCCAACCACAAACTCTTCCCTTTCCAATTTCCCAATGCCTTGAGTGTCGACGAGGTCCCATACCTCCTCGAGAACATCGTCAGGAAGATGGCTTCGTCTCCAGATATCCCGCACCACCACGTTGAGGACAGCATCTGATGAATTAGCGTGCATCAGGATGCCTTTATTCGCAGCCCATACCCCCTCATAGCGCTTTCTCTCTCGTTCGGTGACTTGGTTCCTGTACCGCTTTCGGTCACCTTCGTGGTGCTTGTTGGGATGCTTTCTCACGATATGGCCTCGTTTCTTCTTATAGTCCAACTCGTCATCTGATTTCGCTGGGTCTCTCATGGTGTGTCTCATGGTTTTGGCTGGACTCGGTGTCCGTAAGATCTGCTCCTGGCTGTGCTGATGGTGAAACAGAGAGTATGACTTGCCGTGGCGACGAGGCGGGGGTAATGGCGGTGGTTTGCTTGGAGATGGTGCACGAGACGAGGCTAGGGAAGATGCTACCATGGCGTCTGCAAGAGAGTCCACGGTGAGTTGAGAGACGTAGCTGTCTGAGGATCGGGTAGTGATTCGCACAGGTCTCAGGGCATCTGAGGTTGGGACTCGCTTGTCGAAGCTCCTGGTGGGCTGTAGAGCAGGGCGTGAAGATGGATTGGAGGACTGGGGGAGAGGTGTTGCCATGCTGTAGGATCGCCACGTTGGTATAGAAGGAGGGCCCGAAGACTTTGGAGGTGTCTTTTGTAGTATTGCAGCAGCGTCATTCAGAAATACTTCAGTTGCGTCTTCGCTTGCACCTTGTGGGATCGCTGTGGAGGTATTCCTCAGGTTGCTCTTTGCTGGGATCCGTCCACCACTGGTTTGAGACCTAGCCATTACAGGACGCCTTGCCATTTTGTGCAAGAATACTGATGGGCGGCGTTCCGGTTGACTCATCGGATCGAATGTAATGTCATTCGCTGATCCATCCACAGGAGGCATTTTACGACTTCGCTGGGGGGCTGGATGCTCAGGTACGCGACATACTGCGTCTACTGGCTGCACTGACTTGGTTGTTCCTACTCTTGCTGGGCCTGCCAGTCTCGAAGCTGCACCTGCAGCTCCTGCATGCGAAGGCTTTGAGACTTTTGAGGCAGCGACATTTCTGTCTGTTGTAGATGTCGTAGCGAACGTACTGAGTGAAGCCGTAGGTGGTAAGTTGAATGTCTTTAATGGTCTGACCGGTGTTGGACTTGCGATCGCTGGCGTAGGCTTGGTGTAGTAGCGGACTGATTGAGTGACAGGAGCGGAACTTTTGGGGGGTTGCTTAGATTCGAAGAGCTGTACTAGAGAAGTGGTAGCCTTGGAAGGTGTGTCATCGACCGCAGGAGATGATGCGACGGTATCAGGGCCACGACGAACGCCTTGTAATGGGGAAGGTCGACGTGATACTGGTCTTGGAGAGGATTTAGGCTCTCGAGAAGGTGTAGACTTGGGGGTACCAGACCTGGAAGTCGCTAGCATGGCGGCGGTATAGGAGGGTGACTGCTCTCTGGAGTGAGAGCTTTGGCGTGTGGCATCACGCATATTGGATGGGCCAGACTGGCGAGAACTTTTGAAAGGCACCGTCTCACTTTTGGACCCGTATGTAGATGATCCTCTGGCGGACGACTCTTCCTGCCTCTTCCTTCCCAAGCCTGCAGCCGACGCCGCGGCCAATGCTCCATTTGTGCCGCTGTACGTGTTTGGCAGCGGCCTCAGAGGGGGTGGGCCGGAGAAGAATGCATGAGAAGCACCATGTAGAGCTGAAGACTGCCGTCTCACGTGGTGGTTAGTAGAGGCAGAGCTGGTTGACGGGGAAAGGTCCTTGGAAGCGTTAGAGGTCATGAAGCCATGAGCTTTCTATTGTGGACTGGCGGACGATGTGGCATATTCGCTCAAAACACGTGTAATGGGTCGACCCTGATGCATGAAGGAGGATGAGGTCAAGGCATTATTCTTACTAAGATGTGTAAACGCCTTACAATATCTCCTTACAAAACCCTCATTGCGTTCTCTGCATTGATCATTTCTTCGATGTCTTCTTCGGTGATTGGATCAAACGCATGGTTCTGCGGTGATAAGTCTAAAAACCTTTTCTATGAAAGAATCATCAGCCCGCAAGAAGAGTTCTACAGATTTGCACCGAGTATTCTCTTTATCCTCTAAGTTTACAAGTTTTACGCTCCATAGAAGGGTTCACCCCCTAACTACTCGCACCCCCTAACCATTCAGCCTTACAGGGCTACTAGCGTACACTTTTTTTTTTATATCTTTTATAGTAGTTTTGAATTATTTATAACTCTATAAACTTCCTAAAATACTATTTACCCTCTAGTTTTATAAGACTTCCTAGTACGGTACCCTCTATTTATTAACGCCCTTTCTAGCTACTTTAATTAGCCTCTATATTACTACTACCGACCTAGTATAATAATTTACTATCTTTACTCTAGCTCTTTTATAATTACCCTAATTCCTAACCTAACTATAAATTTTAGATATTATTATTAAAATATTATTATTTTTTTATATATAACCTAGCCGCCGAAAATATCTTTATAGATTATTTTACTAAATTAAAGCGTCGTGGTCTTTTTATATATAACTTTACTAGTAATTTTACCCCGAAAAATATCTTTATAAATCGACTCTAGTTTCTTTATTTTATTATCCTAGTTTTAATCCTCCTTCCTTTTATTTATTACCTCCTAGTTTATATATCGCGCGTATTTATAATTACTCTTTTTATATTTCTTCTTATTTTCTTTCTATTTATTATATTCTATAAATTCTTCGTTAGTACGATTCTATATAATAGATTCTATTATAGTAAATATTATAGATTTATTAACTTTTTTAAAAATATTCTTAGTCTTACCCTAGTTACTAGTATTATAAATCTTTTTTATTAAGAATTATATCTCTTTTATATTCATAAGCGTTAGGATTACTTCGTAAATATTACTCGAGTTATTATAATTAATATATATCTTAGGTAGAGTAATAGGGCGAATAATAATATTATAATATTAAATTAAAGAAATTTCTAAAGCTTTATAAAATAGGAAGTCTTTAAATATAAATTAAAAATCGAAGGGTAAAAGGCTAGTTACTTTCTATACTTTTTAAATATTAATAAATAAAATTACCTCGTTACGCGCTAGGCGGTATTACTCTAGAAAATCGACTTTATTAATTAAATAATTAGTATTATAACGAGTAATTATATAGATATTATTCTTATATATAGTTATTAAAGGGGCGAAAATACTAACGTCTAAAGATTATAGAAGGTAAATAATATATATAGAGAGGTAAAGTAAAATAATTTTTTTTTAAATATAATACTCGACTATAATAGTAGTGATATACGAAGTATACCCGTTAATAAAAAGTATTCGATACTTTTTTTTCTATATTAACGCTATTTCTTTATTAAAGTATCGTTATATCTATTATAACCCGATCTTATTATCTATCTACCCGTTCTCGTTAGTTATAATATAGGTTTCTAGATAAACCTAGAGTTAGGCCTTTTATTAAAGTTTTACTTTAAATATAATTTATAGATAAAGTTTCTTATTATTTATAAAAATATATTTAATTAACGATACCTATTCTCGGTTACTATACTACGTTATATTTTTTTTTCTCGTACTTTAAATAAATAACTTTAAGTTTAGTAATTATATTTTATATAAAGCCCTTTTTATTTATATTATATATATCCTTCTTTTATATATTATAGTCGGTATTAATAGAGTTAAATAGTTTAAATTAATAAATTAGAATTATAGGATCTTCGGCTAAATAAAGCGCGCTTTTTATCGAGGGGTAAAATATACCGCGTTTTAAATTAAAAATAATATACTAGGAATTTTTAAAACTAGTTAACTTCTAACGATTCTATATCGTCTTTTATATATAATAGATTTTTAGTTATAAAGTATATTAAATTAATACGCGGTAGCTAGCCCTAATTTTATAGATAGACAATTTATTTAATTAGAGCCTACTCTTCCTTAGGGCTAAGTTTCTATATATTTATATATTTATTATTTATAGAAATTACTCTATTATAGCGCCCTCTAAATATAGTAAAATTAATTTTATATACTCTAATAGTCGGATTAACCTCGAGGGGTTAGTTTATATTAATTATAATTTTCTAAATTTAATAAATAAGATTTAGTCTTTTTTAATAAAGAATCTCTTCGTCCTTAAGACTAGGAGTAAATAAAGGAGGTAAAGAGAGTAGTATATTATTATTAAGAGTTATAGCTATAATATAAACTATAAATAAATATTAATAAAAGATACTTAATGCGTTAATAAATTAAAAGAGTTGAAATCTATTATTAAAAAAATAAAAACAGGCTAGTAGCCCTGTAAGGCTGAATAGTTAAGGGGTGCGAGTAGTTAGGGGGTAAACCCTTCTATGTCAACGTATAGTAATTTAGAGAGAGAAGGTAGAATCGTGATCTTCTAGTATAGAGTCCTACCGTGCCAATGGTGGGAATAGCCTCAAAGCACGAGATTACCCAAAAGGCTATATAAGGTCACAGGAAGCAGGGATACTATCCTAATGTGTGAGTACTAGGCTCAGTACTCCCTAAGAATCAAAATCATTGATTATCTATCACCGATGTGCCTCGCTGCCAACAGCAGCGGCAATACGCAGCGAGTCGTATCTGGATCGGAGGTTCTTCTACCCCTATTCCAATAAAGCGTATTTCAATTTGGGATCCCCCACCAATAAAGAATCTAACAAATCATATATCAGACTACCACGTCGTTGCCTCCAGACACTATACGATATGAAGCACGAAATTTCTACGAAGAAAAGCTTCGTTGCTTCTCTCCGTTAGGAGTTTAGGAGTATTGTATCACAAGAACGGTGTCCCGATGGTAGCCTTGTTCGTATTAGCTATTTACTTCAAGTGGCTGCCCGTCTTGCAAGGGCCTTTCAAATTCTCTGTCGCAACTGTTCGTGCTATAGTAGATTGCAAAACCACCGAGGCTGGCGCTAAATAGATGGCCCGCGCACTAAATTTAGGCGGGGCAACCACTAACGTTAAATAAACATATATATAGTAAATTATTCGTGTAGTAGGCCCGTATTAATACCCTAATCGGGTAATATTAAAGTTGAGCTAGGGCCTAATTATAGTATAATATATAAACCGCTCTTCCCTCGCTTTTATAAAAATATAGTCGTCGTCGCTACCCCTAGAATATTTATTAATTAATTAAGAAATAGAGGGAGTAAAGTAAAAAGTTATCGCTAAAGAAACCTTCTTTTAAGAAATAACATTTATCTATATTATTAAAAAGTACTATTATTAATAATATTACTACTATAACTCTTTTATTTATTTAGCGGGTAAAGTTATCTTAACCTCGTTTATAATAAACCCCGAGTTATTTAAAGATTATTAATTTAACTCCTATTAAAACGTTAATATATTTAAAATTAATAGTTGGTCCCGACGGTAGTAAAATTCCTAGGCGTCGAGTCTTATCTAGTTTTAATAAATAGTTAAATAACTCCTAGTTTAGCCTAGGATCTTTATTACTACTTTTATTTTAATTAAATTTAAATATAAAACCTCCTCCTCCTTCTTTTTATTTTAAATCTTTTATAATTTAAGAGAGTTTCGGCGAGTTTATAAAAATACGGGCTAAAGATACTTTTACTTTTATAATACTATCTAGGTCCTCTTTTCGTAGAGCGAGATTATTCGGTAAAGAGAATAAAGATAAAAATAAAAATAAAGATAAGAATAAGAATTCTAAACGAGAAGTAACTACTATTTAAGCCGAGTTAAGTTTATTATTATTAAAACCGCTAAAATGCGTGAGATTTATAAAGTAGTAGTTATTAAAATAACTAAATTAATTATTATTAAAACTATTATTATTATTTAAATTATTATTAAAATTATTAAAAATAAATTTATAACGGTACTTTATTAAATATATATTCTATTATATTAGATAAAGAAGATAATTATTCTATATAGCGAGTTAAAGAGTTATAATATTAATAATTTAAAATTATTCTTATTAAGGCGAGTCCTTAAAGACTATTAAAAAAAGACTAGTAAATACGCTTTTAAATATAGACTCCCTATTTACCGGGTTTTTATAACGGCGACTTTATTCTATAGTAAACTAGTATTAATAAAACGATATCCGTAGTTTATTAACGACGTTAGTAGTTAGGGGGCTATTAAGAGCTAGCTAGATTACTTTTTTAAAAATAATAAAAATAAACTAGAAGTAGAATTACTTTTATATTAAACTCCTACTTTTATAAAGGAAATATTTACTATTATCTCTTCTTTATAACTAGTCGTTACCGCTTTTCTTATTACTAGTTTTAATACTAGTACTAGTATTAATAACTTTATTTCTAGAGTAAAGAATCGGAATAATTTTATAAATCGTTAATTTACTATTTTAGAGGAATTATAACGTATATATTCTATTAATACTAGTACCTTAATACGTATTATTAAATAATAGTCCGTTCTTTAAGAAAGAATTAATAAATACTTTATAAACGAATAATTATCGCGTATTATTTTCCTTTAAAACGAAATTTACTAGTTAATAATAACGATATAATCTTATTCTACTCTCGTAGTAGAATTAGACTAGTTACTAGTCTTTATAAATAATTAATTATCTCGCTATAATACTAGTTCTCTACTAGTCTCGAACTAAAGACCTTAAATTATTATTCGTACTATTTTCCTTCGGATAGAAATAATTAAATTCTTTTTATTTCGGCTTAAAGGAACTATTTTAATATATATTTTAATTATTATCGATTACCTATACTCGGTACCGGCTACTTCGTTATAGTACTAAATTTTCTTAATTTTAACGTTTTATTTTAAATTAAATTACGGTTATAAAGAATTTATAATTTATATTTTTATTTATAAAGAACGCCCTATATCGACTAGCTATATATTATCGTTTATATTTTATATTTTTTAATTCCGCTATATTAAGGCTAAACGTAATCTTTAGTCCTATATAAAGTATAACGGATAACTAGATATCCTTTCCTTTAATAAATAAATTAATTATTCGTTAAGAAAGCCTATTATATATTATATAATTATACTATTTATTTACTCGTAAATTCGAGGCCTACGCGTTTTTTAAAATAAAGAAGTATTATTAACCCCGCCCGAAATTAAATAATTAAAATCTTTATTATTACTACTTCTATATCGAGAAGGAAGAAAATTTCTTAAAAAATTATTCCTTTTAAGATACAAATCGTTATAAAAGTAAATTATTTATATAAATAAAGGGTTTTATCGTTTTCCCCGTAAACGATTTTTACTTTTTCTAAATCTTATTATATAAATTAAGAAAAGGCGGAAAAACCGTATTTATCGAATCTTATTATCGTATTAACTTTTTAATTACGTTCGTTTTTAGAGAAGTACGTCGAGTAGTATAAAAAATATATTAATAAAATTTATTATTAAATCGTTCTTTTTATCCTCGATATATATAAACTACTAGTAGATATATTTAGAGGTAATTAACCTTATATAAAAAAAGATCGCTTAATTTTAGTTAGAGCCTAGGAAGAAGAAATAGAGTAGAATACTTTTATTTTCTTACTTTTATAAATATACCCTCTAGCGTTAATAGAGGCTTTAATATCTTTTATTAAAAAAATTAAATATTACGTCGATTTAATATATTTTAAAAATTAAAAGTGTAGGAGTATACTTTTTAAAATAAATAAAATCCCTAGTTTTTAATTATCTTAATTTAAAAAGAGAGGTAAAAGTTAATTTTCTTTTATTTTATTATCGCCTTTATTTTTTCTTATAAAACCTAGTCCTTTAGAAGTTAATAATATTATTTTTAAAAAACTAAAATTTTCTTTCCTTCCCTTAGACTCTATTTTTACTACGAATAATATAATTCGAAGGATTCTTTTCTAGAAGAAACTAAATATATTAAATAACGGAGGATAGTCTAGCTCTTTAAGGTTAAGATCTTATAAAAATAATAAAGAGAATTAATTCTCTTCTTTAAATCCTCCGTTTAATTATTAAATTAAATAGGATTATTTTTATAAATAATAGGGAAGTAAAATACTATTATTTTCTTTTAATATCGATTTAACTCTCTATAATATTATAATTTAAATAATCCGCGCTATAGTATTAAATATAGTTTAGGTTACTCTAAATAATTAAGGATTTAAAAACTTATTAGGGTCTAAGGGATAATAAAGACCTTTTAACGAAATAAAATAAAAATAATAACCCGGAAGTTTCTATACTAACGAATTAAAATTCTTTTATCCTAATTATCCGGAGTTACAAGACGTTAGTAATATTATTCCGAACCTTAAAAACCTAATATTTAAGGAGGTTTATATATTTTATAATCGAGCTTAAGATTTCGTAGTAATAAAGAGTAATAAAATTATTAGAAAGAATCTAAATAACTATTTTAAAAAAACTATAACGAATTAATAATTTAAGATTCTATTATAGGATAAGAAAAACGTAATAATATAATTTTTAAACGGTTTATAACGCTAAATTATATACTTTCAAAAGTATTTTAAAATCACGATATCTATTATATTAAAGGAATTTAATCGGTAATTTTATATCTTAAAAAATACTACTGAATAAGTAGACTTATCCGTTTATATTTAAAATATAACTAAATTTACTATTTAAACCGGAATTATAGAAAAGTACGTATAAACTATATAGGCTTAGAATTATTTAAATATTAATTTCTAGGTTATTATACCTCCTCCTATAAATAATATCTCGATTAAATAATTTATTAAATAACTAAAGAGTCGAAAGGAGATATAGTATCGTATATAAATATAGAAGGAGAAAGAGGACTAAAGAGAATACTATAAAGAAATTAAGGATAAAGAGCGAGAACGGGAAAATAAATCTAAAAATAAATCCTAGCCGTAATAACGATAAAATAGGTATAATTCTCTATTTTATTATTTTTAGTAATAGAATTAATATCGGTCTTTCTAAACGTAGAGGCTTATAAGTATAGGAATAAATTCTTATAACTCTAGGACTTTCTAGCTCTTATAATACGCGAGGGTTAATTCTTTCTAGTTTTCTTAATATCCGTATAAATATTAATAAATAATTACTCCCGTTTTTCCTTTTTTTTAACTTTATAAATAACGAGTTTACGTATAAAATTAATAAATTATACCGTAGTAATAATAATAATAAACTCCTAAATTTATAATATAGAGTTTATTAAAAAATACTTTTCTAGCTCCGAAATAATCTTTTATAATTACCGCTAGAAATATATAACCTAACTAGAATTTATTCTTTAAGAACCGGAATTATAAGAATTATAAAGCGTATCTATACTACCTATTAAGACTATATACTAGTTTCGGTAATTAATTATAAATATAACCGGCCTATTTCGGTAAATCGTATTTTAATAATCCCGGATCCGAAAATAATAATTATAGTATTATTAAAATTAGCGAAGGTTATTTCGGAGTATTTAAAACTCCGTTTAAAAATTATTATATTTATTATACCGGCGTTAATAAAAGTTTTTATAATATTTAAAAGATAATTTCAAATAGAAAATAAGATTCTAATAATAAAATTAATATCGGGTTCGTTTTAATTATATATTATACTTTTATAAAAAAGATAGGTTAATATTTCGTTTATAAAAACTATAAAACGGGCTTTATATTAAATAACTTTCTCTATATATATTTTAAGGAAAAGTTATATCGTTATAAAATTCTAATATAAAAAAACTCTAAGCCCGTTATACCCGTATACTCTTCGAATATTTCTATTACTATTAAGCCGACGAATAAAATAGTTATTAAATCTATAACTCCTCCGTTTTAAAAAGATAATATAACTTTTCGATCCTAATATTATTTTAATAATTGAATAGGTCTCTTTTTAAATACTACCCGCGATTCGAGATACCTAGATATAAGATACTTAATAAATATAATTAACTACGTCTTTTTAAAAAGTAGAGCGCCCGAATTTTAGATAAAGAGCTACGATAAATTTATTATTTTATAAGAAATCGGGCCGAACTATTATTTAATAATAAAATAAACTTCTTTAAATTTCTATATAAACGGAAAGACTAAAGATAATACTAAAATTATAATAAAAATCATTAAGGATTTTTATATAATAAATAATCTTAAGATTAATATATTTATAAATATAAATATTCTTAAACCAGAAAAAGTTATTATTAATTTACTATATAATTAAGTTCTTTTCAATAATTATAACGATATTTTAGTACCGATCTAGTCTATAATTAAGAATAATATTAGAATTTATTATATTATTAAATCGGAACGCCGCTAAATAGTTCTAGTAAAGATTATAACTATAATTATAGTTTTATTTAAAGGAAAGTCTTAATTACTTAATAAGAATTTCCTTTTTAAATTATAAATAAATAATATTTATATTTATTTCGTCGATACTAGAATTAACTTTATTAATATTAGGAACGATAAGAATATACTCTTTATTATTCCTTACTATTAATATATTAATTTAATCGTCGAGTATAAAGTAAAGGAGGCCTATTTTATCGATTTTAATAATTATTCTCTAGCGGCGAAAGCGCACCCTAAAAATATATCCGTTTTATAATTAACTAGTCTATACGATCTAAGACTAATCTTTAAGACCGAAATTAATTATTTAATAAAAACGAAACTACTAAACGGGATTATTATTTATAGTAATAACGAAAATATTACCGTAATTAAGCGTATTATAAAAGAATACCCTCGTATATAAAAAAATACTAGAGATATTATTAACTTATTTAAATCGGAATAATTATTTATTCCGTTTATTATTAATTAATAGTTATTAGATATAAAGTTTAAATATAAAGTTTACTCTTTAAGCCCCGATACTAGAGTCTTAATTAATAAGAAATTTAATAAAATATATTAATAAAGAAAGATATCTTAGTTTATAAAACCGTCCTCTTTCGCTTTCGCCTAAAAAGACTCCGGTATAGAAAGAAAGAGTAATAATAAATATTCGTAATTTAAATAAAATTATTATTCTAGATAACTACCCCCTTTTATTATAAAACGATATTATTTCCTTAATATAGAAATATATATATATTAACGTAATTAATTATAACGGGTAATTCTATCTCTTTATAATTAAAAAAGACGATTATTATAAATTTATTATCGTCTCCTACCCCGGCTCTAAATATTATAATATTGTAATAATAGGTTAAAAGGGCTCCGTACTCTATATATAAAGAAAAATAAATAATTTTTTACGTTTATATAAAGAATTTATAAAATATTATATCGATAATATTATTATTTTCTTATACTCCTACGTTAAATACCTTAAATATTTAATAATAATTTTTATATTATTTATAAACTTTAAAATTTCTTTTAAACTAAAAAAATTCTTTTTAATATACTTTTCCGTTATACTCTTAAATTAAAATATCTATAAAAGTATAAAATAAACTCTAAATATTATAAATATATATAAATTAATTAAACCGGGTTAAACGGGGTAATATTATATTTTAACTTTTAAATATTATAAATACTTTTAAGAATATTTTTAACTAGTAAAAATACCTAAATTTAGAATATATTATTAATATAGTTTTTATATATAACTCTATTTATAGTTATAACCCTATTCTATTTATAGTTATAGTATATTCTATTTATAGTTATATTATATTCTATTTATAGTTATAGCCTTATTCTATTTATAATTATAGTATATTCTATTTATAATTATAGCTTTACTCTATTTATAACTTATTTATAATTAAGGCTCTATCGCTAGCGTACTATATAACTATACCTAATAAAACGTCGTTATATATCCGGTGTTATATAGCCTAGGCGTCACCCCCGCGTAGATTTCGCGCGAATCGATTAAATCCGGGAATCAAAAGTTACTGGCGTTAGGGGTGGTTCCGGGGGGTCGCTACCGTCGATAGGGGCGATTATGGAACATCATATATACGCATATGTATAGGCCATAAATGGGGGTATGCGCGCATCTATGGGGGCAAGAATGGCCATATATACGCGTATCTATGGGCCATGAATGCGTATATCTATGGCAGCAGCAATGGCCATGTATACGCATATCTATGGGGCCATGTATACGCGTATATCTATAGCAGTAGTAATGGCCATGTAAATAAATAATCCTGAGCGGCCTTAAGCGGCCCTAAGCGGTCTTAAGCGGCCTAAGAATCTTAAATAATCCTAAATAAACTTAAACGAGCCTGAGCCGGCTTAAGCCGGCCTAAGAATTCTTAATTAGCTCTAAGTTATTTTAGCGCTCGCGAGCGGGCCTAAGCGCTCCGAGTAAATTCGAGTCGTTTATACTTTTATAGATAAAGAGTAACGGTCTAGATATAATAATTATTAAGGAAAAAATTATAATAATTAAGAACTTTTATTTTCTAGATATATTATAAACTTTAGAAATATATATAAATATAACGAATTAGTTTAAAAATAATATTAAATACTTCGCCTAAATTTCGGAGTTATTATAGAAGCGAAAAATTTAATTATTAAAAACTTCCTCTTCCTAGAGTAGGAATATACGAAAGATTTATTCTAAAAAAGTTTAATTTATTTTTATTAAAGAAGAGTTAATATTATTTAAATTATTATAAAAAATATTTACTTCCGAAATATATCTCTATTATCGGGATATAACGCGCTAGCTCTATATTAATATCGATATCTCTAAATCGTACGGGATTAGCGCGATAATATATTATATAAGAAATAATCCTTAAGGTAATTTATTCCCTCGAACGAATATCTAACTAATTCTTTTTTTCTTTAAATTATTTAACTTTATTAAAGTATAATACTAGTCTATAGAACTCGAAATAATAAAATTAATATAAATTTTAAAGAAAATTCCTTATCTTTTAATTTAGTTACCGATAAAGAAAATAATTATTTTTATTAATTATTCCGCGACTATCGATATTACGAGATATTTTATATTATTATCGTCTTCTTCGGATAGGATAAATATTAAGGCTCTCCGTTCAATACCTAAATATAACGTCGATAGGACCTAGGTTAATATTTATAGAGAGGAGTATTAAGGATTAAAGGATAGTAGGCTTCGTATTAATATAAAATAAGATTAAATAAATTTAATAAATTTAATTAATAGTTTAATAAACGTTTATATTCAGAATTTATAATTAAAAGTCTTAAGGGAAGTTAAGTACGAAGCTTCTATCTATTAAGAAAATACGTAGTTTATATAAAAGAAAGAAACTGCGCTATTTATCCGCTTACTCGTTTATTCTAATATCGAGTAGATAAGCGGTTAAGCGCTCACCTACTCATTAGTCTATATACTGCGTCGAGTAGTGAGTAGACCATTGGCGTGCCAAGTATACTAAGTCTACTAAAGTTCTCAGCGAACCTTGATCGTAATAATAAATCTATAACTAGTATAAACTTCCTAGTATACGTCGTAGTATAACCTCGATATTCGATAGTATTCTAGAAAATAAAATATCGTACCTAATATATTATTATAGTTAATTTAAAAGAGGAATAAAAATATTAATATAAATACTCTTAAAGTACTTAACGAAGTTTTCGTTTTTTATATAATATTAATATAAATATCTACCGATTATAAATAAAAGTTAGAGTAGATTTATACCGAGGATAAAAAATAATCTAAGATATATTTTTTTTTTATAAACGAAAAGAATAGACTCGAAAAAAAGAACCCCGGTATTATAAAAAATAAAGATATCTTTAATCCGAATATTTCTTTTTTACTCCGAGATTCCTTTATTTAATATAAAGATTAATATAATAATAAGGAATATCTTTATATCTCGAAATTTATAAAATAAAAAATCTTTAAACTAGTATATAATAAATATAATTATACTAGTTTTTATAAAATATATAAATAGATCATAGTTAATTATTATATAAAATATCTTATAAAGAGACTAAAATAATATATCCTATATTATCCGCTCTACTAGTTTAATTAAACGAAGCGTTATACCCTATATAGTATTATAAAACCAATTCTAATAATCCCGAAAATCTACTACTACGTTACTATCGACTTTATTATAGGGCTTCTTTTACTACGAAATAGATATAAAATTTATTAATAATTATTTATAAATTCTCGAAGAAGGTTATTACTAATTCGGGGAAGAATATATAATCCGCCGAAAAATAAATTAAAGTATTATTATTCGTATTAATTAACTAGGGAATCTCTAAAACTATTATCTTTAATAAAGATTCTAAATTTCTTTTAGTTTTATAAAAAGTTATTTTTAAAGTCTTAAGAATAAAACTTATAATATTAATAATATATTACTCGTAGTTAGACGGATAGTCGAAACGAATAAATTAAACTATAAAAATCGTATTAAGATTTTATTTAATCTATTTCCTAGACGCCTAATAAGACGATTTCGTCGTTATATTATAAATTATATTAAATAACTCTTTAAACTTAATTATAATATTTTCCTCTAACGAAATTATCTTCGGAATAAAACTAAATAATAGTATTTCGCTTTTAGGTAATTCGGTAAAATAAATAAATCTAATTAATATAAAGAAAACTAACTATAAAGAGGTAACCGACGTAATTTCGTTCACGATAATTAATATTAAGTTTCGTTATAATAATAAATATACGCCCTTAATAATAAAAATTAGAGAAATAACTTTCTTTAAATTATATAATAATTACCGCCTTCCTAGTTTAGGAAATTATAAATTATTTAATTAAAAAACTAGATCTTTTAAAATTTTTAGATATTATAGAAATTTAATTTATAAACTTAAACTACCGCCGATAATATTTATTTATTTAATAGTATTTGTAATTACTTTAGAGTTAGTATTTAAAGAAAAGAATCTATATTACCGGTTTAATATTACGGTTTACTAGTAGATTCTTATTATTTAATATACTAGACTATATATAGCTAGCGTAAATACTATAAGTATATAGGCCTAGTATTTAGAAATAGTAACTCTTTTACTATATACTAAATACTATACTACTATATTATAATATAGTAATAACGACTTTATTCGATATTAATTAATTATCGAATAATTTACTAGGAGCTTCTTTATTAAGATTTCCGCTATTTATTAACACCTTTATTAATAGACGAGACCGGAGTAGAATAATACCCTTTTTTATATTTTATATAAATATAACTACCTTTACGCCGAAGTCTTCCGTAGGACGGGAGTTATTATTATAAGAAATATTTATATCTCCTCCTATATACTAATCTCTAAAGTCTTTAATATAATCCTATTTTTAGTTCTTTAATATACGAGTATTTTATTTTTACCTATCGAAATAAGGTTTCTTAACGAAAGTTAAATATTTTTATTATTTTACTAGTTTATCTTTTTAGTTTTAATAAAACTTTCTTTAATCGATATCCTTTTCGAGGAATCGATATTATTAATTCTTAATTATTAAACTAGTTTTTTATTTATTTTATTTAATTAACGAATATGTCCTATTTATCTTTTAGATCTTTAACTTCGTTGACGCTATTAACCGAGTATATACCAACGAGATTCCGGAATTTATAAGTTATTTAATCGATTATATTATTAAATATTACCGCCGTTTAGTCTCTAGTAGAGCCCTAGCTCCTAGACGAATTAATCGAGCTACTTTAATAGAGTTTTTTATTTATTTATATTAATAGTCTACCGACCTACCGATCTTTAAAAGAGTTATAGATATTTTTATAATTTAAATATAAAAGTTCTAAAAAGACCTAAAGATTAATTAATAGATTTAATAATACCTCCCTCCGTTTATAAAAAATACGTTTATATTTTTAAAAAGTTATACCCTAGAAACGATACCCTCGGCTTCTATTTTAGACTCGAGTATAAAATAACTTTTATATATATCCGTTATATCCGCCGAGGAAGGTATCTTTAGTTAGTTAATCGAACCTAATAATAATATAGTATTTAATTTCTAGAATATAACCTAGGATTAATTTTAATAATATTTAATAAAAGTTATCTAAATAGTAGTCTAGTAGTTATTATTATAAGGTTTATAAAGTCCGTAAAATCCGTTAGGCCCGTTAAATACTAACGGTAAAATTTCTAGTAATAGTAGGTAGAACTTTAATAACCTAGGCTATTTCGATCTATATCTCGATAAATCGTATAGCGAAGGTAACGTCGTTATAGTTAATCGAGATATCTACTATAAAAGCGTTATTCTTTTCGTCGAACGCGTACGTAACCTCGCTACCGTTAAGGGTACTATAATTATTCGGATTAACTTTAATACCTTTTTTAAAAGTACGGCCCTAGTTTAGTATACTACCGAGTTATTAAATTTAAAGAGAGTTAATTTACGAGCTAATAAAAATAGTATTAAAAAGTAGTATATTATCTTTATTAATTATTTTAAAGAGGTTATAGGAGTAGCCCTAGCCTACCTAATAAATAAAAAGTACTCTTTATATAATATTTATACTCGACGAGAGCCTACTAGTTATATTTAGGCTATTATCCGATATATTAAATCTATTAAAATTAATAATATCGAAAACTAGTTAATATTCGTTTATTAAAATATAGTAGCCGAGTTTCGTACCTTTATTAATCCGCCTAGTATTGATATTATAGTATTATCGTTTATCTAGACCCTAGAACTAAAGAAGGATATTTAGTTTGAAATAAATAAGAAGTCGTTAATTTTCTAGAGTTAAAGATTGTAAAGCTAGTACTAGTAACTTTAATATAATAATAGAAGCCTTCGGTAAAGCCTACTACTTTACGGAAATAATAATCGTTAAAATTAATAGTATTTCGGTTATTAACTTTCGAATTCCTATTCTTAACTCTTTTATAATAGATAATAATAGTAGCTCTTTAATTACTAGTAATTATAACTTTTCTTTATTTAAATAAATTAATTTATTAATAATATTAATTAATAATATAAAAATTAATAAAACCCTCGCTACGTACCCTAGTAAATTATTTTACTACCTCCGCGATAATAATTATAAATTACCGGCGTATTAAATACGTTAGGTTCGATATTATTATCTATTATATTACTTTAATAACTTTAAGGTAGTTAAGGGTTTTGAAATTATTATTAAAATAAACCTCCCTAGTAATTAAATAGTTACTATAATAAAGTTATAATATATTAGGCCTTAGTTAAGGACGATAATTTAGAGTATTAATAAATTAACGATATTAATAATTAGAATAAACTTTACTAAAGTGAAATCTACTAGTATAAGTTATATTACGCTAGTAAACACTCTATTTAATAAAACCACGGAGTTAATTCTTACTCCGATAATAATTTATAATATAATAAATAATTTAGTAACTTTATCGGGATCGAAACTTATTATTATAACTATAACGCGTCTTTTCTATTAAAGATTAAACTCTATAAATATTTACGGGAAAGTTATTTATTAAAGTCTTTTAATAAAACTATAGATCCTAGTAAAACTACGAAGTCTTTTATTAATAATCTCGATAAGTCTTTCTCTAATATAATTATAAAGCTTTTTATTAATAGGTTTAATAAATTTATAAACCTTAATATACCCTTCGAAGCTAATATTATAATTATTAAAATTATAGAATCTAATTATTTAAACCCCGTTATATTTAATTTAGGCTTCGCGTTTTAAAGTTAAAACTATATTTATATACCCGTTAAACTTACTTTTATTATTAAAGAAGAGGAGGAAGACGAAGGTTATACTAATATCGGATATAGAGTTATATTAGTTAATAAGCCCTAAATCTTATCTAAACTCTCTAATATTTAAATTAGGAAAATAACTTTATAACTTTATATTAAGGGTATTAACTCAACTATATATAAAATAAATAAATATATTATTATCTTTATCTACGTCCTAGGCGTTAAAGATAATAGTATTAAAGTATTATATTATATTAGAAGGGAAATTCACCTAGTTAATAATCTAAAAATAAAAATATTTATCGGTAACGATATTATCGGGCTAGAAAAGATAATTATTAATATTTATAAAAATACTACGTTTATTAAGAGTTATAGAGTTACTATATTTATTATAATTTATTAATAAGGTTAATATATACGCCGCTTAATCTATACTCGTAAGGCTTTTACTATTCTACTATATATTAAAGTTATAATTCTAATTTATACCCTAGTAGATTTATTAGACCGGGATTTTATTTTCGAGTTTATCGTTTAAATTAATTTAACTCTCTACGCCTACCTCGTTAACTTTAAAATCGGGTATATCTTTATTAGGAATAAAACCGACGTTATTATTTATATCCCGCGAAGGCTTCGCCTAGGTACACTTTATAAAATTAATTATAAAAATATTTATTTCGCCGACCTATTAAAGTAGCCGGTCTTAATACTAAACTAGGCTTTATAGAAGCCTTCCGTAAAGTATTAACCTATTAATTAAAGAGGTTATAAAACGCCTTATTTAATAAGGACTTCTATAATTTAAAAATCGACGAGTTAAATTAAGAAAATAATTATTTATATTACGGCGGTAGCTTTTAATTTATTAATACTCGTTAATAATATTATTCCTAGTATAAGTTTCCCCGCCTCCGTAAATATAAACTTTATTAATTTAATAAACTTTAGTATAACCTCTAAAATTAAACTCTATAATAACGTTATAGTCTTCGGTAACCCTGATAAAATAAGGGCCTTATTAGATCTTATCGACGAGTTTTCTATATTATAGATTAATAAGGGATTTATTAAAGTTTCTAAAGAAAAATAAATAAAGATCCCGTTATATAATAACTAGTAAACTAAACTCTTTAATAATAACCGTATTAAAGTTTATTTACTCGGTATTAAAGATAAAGTTATAATTAATAAGATTTTCGACGAATTATATAAATAGGGTCGTTTAGAGTATATAACCTAACCTACGCCTTTTAATTATTTAGTTTTCGTAGTATAGAAAACTCTACTAGACGATACGCGTAAAAGTAGAATAATAGTAGATATATATAACTTTAATAACCTTATCGTCCCTAACGTCTATCTTATATTACTATAGTTTAATATTATTATTAAACTACTAGGTTATACGTACCTCTTAGTATTTAATATATATTTTTTTTATTAATAGCTAGTATACCCCGCCTTTAGATATATATTTACCGTTATAATATATCGCGGTTAAGAGACGTTTAACGTACCTATTATAAATTATATAAACTTAATAATATATATATAATATTAGATCGATAAAATTTTATACTCTTTAAAGGCTTTTATTTAGGTCTATATCGATAATATTATTATTAACTCGAAATTCTTTCCCGAGTATTTTAACTACCTACGCGCTCTATTCCGTCTTCTAGTTAACTATAATATTATTATTATATTTAAGAAAACCTTCCTAGGTTACCCCGATATTAATTTATTAAAATATAAAGTAAACTCGCTCGGTATAATTATAGTTAAGAATAAATTAAAAGTTATTAGTACCCTTAATTACTCTAATACTTTTAGGGACCTCGAGTACTACTTTAATTTTATAGGCTACCTCCGTAACTCGGTTTATTACTATATTTAACTAGTAGGACTATTATAAGATTTAAAAATAAACTTATTTAAGGAAGCTCCGACTAAGGGTAATCTATATAAAACCTATTTATCTCGATACCGACTACTATTATTTATAGCCCGAGAAGAAGTAAGTTTCCAAAGTCTTTAATAAATACTATCGGTAGCGTCGATTCTAATTTATTTCGATTTTAATAAAATACTATAGATTAATTTTAATATTTCTTAAAAGTAGGGCTTTAGCGTATAAATCTTTTATATTAGAAAGAATATTTAACTCGAGTCTAATAAATAATTATTACGAATTATTATCGAGTTAATTATATTTTTATCTAGGGTTTTAATCTTTATAGAAAAGAACTACTAACCTACGGAGTTTAAAATAGTAGAATTTATATAAATAATTAAGAAGATTAGATACCTAGTAGAATCTTCGAAGTATACCGTCGTTATTTAAACTAATTATTCCGCTATATTTAATATTATAAAATAATTATCGATTATAACGACTACGTTTACGATAAGGATAGATATTCGATTAATTAAGACTTTTCAATTCCTCCGCTAGTTTTATTTAAATATAAAGTATAAGCCCGGTAAAGAGTATATTATATTAAATACTTTATTAAAGTTTATTAACTTAAGTTTATTAACTCTATTAAATAATTATTCAGAACTAGATATATTTTATAACTATATATCCTAAGGCCTCGTTAATAATAGCGAATTATACGTATATACGGCTATATTTATAGAAATAAATAATAGTTTTTATTCGCGTTTAATAGAAGACTACGCGAAAGACCTATACTAGATAAAAATTATTAAATTAATTAATACTAATATTAAAATACGACCTAAATAAATAGATTTAATAACTTTTATTCTAGTTACGTTATTTAAATTCTTTATTACGGAAGTAGAGTCTAACCCTAGCGCGGTCGCTACGTTTTTTTTTATCCGTAGTATCTTTAATTTACTCTACTATATTAATAAATTTATTAATTTAGAGTATTTTTATATTCCTTAACCTCTTATAAAGAAAATATTAGATATAGTATACCACGCTAGTTACCTAGGTTTTAATAAATATTTCGAAATTATATTTAAATCCTAGTATATTTATAGGTTCATAAAATAACTCCGTAATTATATTAAATACTACCCTAACTACCTAGTACTATAGACTCGTCGATATTATTTATATAGTATTATATAACTAATTAAAAGCCTATTTATCCCGTTCTATATATTTATACTCGACTAGATCCTAGTTATATTAATAACTACGGAAGGCTTCGACTATATTATAACTATTATATATAAGTTTACTAAACGTATTATATATATCCTAGGTAAATCTACCTAGAATATTAATAATTAAATTATTATATTATTAGACCGCCTTAATATCGGCGATTAAGATATATTTAAAATACTATTATTAAATAGAGACCCTAAATTCCTTAGTAATTTATAGAAAGTTATATTCAAATACTTTAAAGTCGGTTTATTATACTCTACGACCTACTACCTTTAAACGGACAAAAGTAGTAAATATACTAACTAAACTATTAAAATAATATTACGGTTTTATATATATATACTCTACGACTTAATACTCTAGCCTACGGTACTACCTGGAATCTAAGATTTACTAAATAATTTACTCTCTATAATAATATCGAAAACGCCGAATAAAGTCTTTTACGACTTTACCTTAAACTAACTTTTTAATTTAATAAATTTAGGTATACTACTACTATAATAGACCCGTAATTGTATAGAAGTAACCGATATTATTAACTTCGTATAAATAAGCTAGAAATATTACTACGATTATAATTATTAATTTATATACTTTAAGAAGGGCGAAAAGGTTCTATTATATTTTTATATAAATTACTCTATCCCTTAAACTATTATAGTTACGAAAATTCATAAATTTAATTAATAATATATCGGACCTTTTAAAATCCTAGAGTATATAGATAAATAAATTTATTATCTAAAAATATTAAGTTACTAAAGAGTTTATTTAGTCTTTTTAATAGTATAACTAGAATCTTAACCTAGTATACTAGATCTTTTTAAACGTTCTCTACCGGAGTAGCTCGACTCGGTCTACGTCGATAGCGATACCGATAAATATAAATCCTAGGTTATAGAGCGCCTCTTTAATAAAAGGGTTCGCCGGCGAGGTAAAGAAATATCGGTAGAATATTTAATATAATAGTAAAGTTACGGCCCTAAATTTAATTAATAATATAATATTAAATACCTTAATAACGCCTAGGACCTTATTAACGAATACGAGGAGGAAATATTAATAATAAGACCCGATTTAATATTATCGATTATAACTCGCGGAAATCTTTAGTAAATACCTATAATACTAGTATTTATAATACTAGCTTTTACTACGTAAATATTTACTACGCTAGTACAACTTTCTAGAAAAGAGTAGTTAGATATATTTACCGTAGTCGTTCCGAGGCGTAATCGGAAGTAAATAACTTTTAGTATTTAATTTCATCCTTACTATAAATATTAACGAGGATACTATAACTTTCTTTTATTTATAGTATATTATTACGGTTTACTAGTAGATTCCTATTATTTAATATACTAGACTATATATAGCTAGCGTAAATACTATAAATATATAAACCTAGTATTTAGAAATAATAACTCTTTTACTATATACTAAATACTATATTACTATATTATATTTAAAGAAATAAAATAAGACCCTATTATTAATAATAATCCCGAAGATATATAAGATTATTACGAGGTAGAACGCCTTTTAGATAAAAGAGTTAAAAGATTTCTAAATCGAGGGAAAAAATTAGTAACCGAGTATCTAATTAAATAAAAAGGATAGGGACTATATTAGAATAAATAATATAAAAAGAAAGATCTTTAAAACGTAAAAAACTTAATAAATAAATATAACTAGAAATATAACTCGATATCGGTACGCGAATATTAAATAGAGTGAAAAGGATAAATAACTTTTAAATATTTTTTATCTATTAATAATAATACTATTAAACTAGATATAAAACGTAGTATAAAAGCCTACGCTAGTTACCCGATTAAGATTTAGGAAGATTAAAGTATTTTAATAATATTATCGCCCTAAAAGTAAATTAATTAAAAATATAATAAATTACCGCGAATTCCTTAATAGCCTAATTTATAAATAATAATATCTTCGGGACTTATAAAAGAGAATAATATTATTATCTCCTACTTTTCTTTATCGTATCGTATACTTCTTTATTATATATTATTAAATATCTTTATTAATATTTTTTACGTAATAAAACGACCTTATATACTATAATATAATAATTAGTTAATATAAACCCGACTATATATATATAAATAATATAAACTAGCTTTAATAACGAGTTTATAATACTACTATATAACGAGTTATACCGAAAACTAATAAATAATACTACGATATAACTATTAACTAGTTATAATCTTTCCTCTTTATAAATCTAGGTAGTCGTAAAATATAACTATATTCTTTATAAAACGCGATATAATCGGTATTTATATATATTTTACTCTAAGAACTATTTATAAATTAAATAAACGAATAAAGAATATACTATAAAGATTACGTCGGAGACGAATCCGAATAAACTTATATATATAATTATATTTAGGTTCGCCTAAATATATAGTAATAAAAGAACGAGATTATTCGGGATAAATTAATTTAACTTAATTAAAATAATACTAAATAACCGATATAGTATATTTAATAATTATAAATATTTGGATTAAATCTTAATACCCGTCGCGAATATTTTTATATTATAATAGGAATTAATCTTAGGGCTAGCGACTCCGGCGAAAATATCTATTATAATAACTAAATCTAACTAGAAATAAAAGAAAGTAGGCGGTATATTCTTAAAGAATTTAAAATAAATCGACGAATTAACGAATTCTTTATTAATATAATTTATTGTATCGAAAACTAGTAGAAAATCTACGACTAAAATAATTTACTAAAACTCCGTCGGAATAAGAAATTAATTAAATAATAAAATAAAAGCGAAGAGATACCTTAAAGTAAATTCGGTTATACCGAATATAATATATATACCTTCTTCGACGCCGGTAGTAACTAAGGAAGGAAATATAATAAATATATTACGTATTAAACGAGCCTAAATTTTCGCTTTTATAAAATACTACTTAATTATTAAATACAGCGAAGTATAAACTTTTATAAAATTAAATAAGTTCGGGGCCTTAAAAAAAATAAAAAAATAATTATAATTCTTTCTTCTTTATAAACCCTTTCCTACTTTTAATTCCGGAGGGAAATAAATTTTATAAAACTTTATAAAGCGAGTCCGACGCTAAAGTAAAAATAATATATTAAAATATAAAAACCGAGATTAAAAAGTATATCTAGGAGAGAGGTATAAAAATAATTATAAAAAAAAATATAAAAATACTAGTAAAGAAATAAATTAAAAATTTATTTCTATTCTCCGTATATCGGTAACTCCGGAAACCCCGATTTTTGCGTATTTTGCACCGAAATTATACAAAATACTGGAAATGCGTATCTGCTCATGTCCCGTATTCTAAGTATATTATGCACCGATTAAGCAGCGATATTGCACCGATTTAGTAACTTTTTTTTTTTTTTTTTTGAACTTTGACTTTCTATAGTATCTAGACTAGGGCCCCTATATAGGAATATAAATATCTTACTAAATCTATTTTTAGCCTAGATTCCGAATTTTTAATTAGGTTTTTATTAGCGTTACCCTATACGGCTATAAAGCTACTTTTAGGATTAAGTTTAGCGCTCCCGCGCAGACCTTAACTCTAACTTAAAAATCTTGGCGCCAAGATTTGCCAAGGCTGCAAAATGCGCATTTTGCACCGAGTAAGTAGCGATTTTGCAGAA